>Ga0256405_10009347_pt1 | contig 13460 bp, 14 predicted proteins | sample RumenRJG_02DNA_FD_189096 | JGI IMG/M metagenome (GOLD analysis project Ga0256405, IMG submission 189096) | Bovine rumen microbial communities from Lethbridge, Alberta, Canada - RJG_02 | ecosystem: Host-associated > Mammals > Digestive system > Stomach > Rumen | place: Canada: Alberta...
CGGTACACATGTGGCATATACCGGCGAGATCGGTATGGTGAAGCTGCTTTCTGTAGAGAAGTTTCGTGAAGGTGTACGTATGGAGATGATCTGTGGCGGCAGGGTTCTGGATTACCTTAATATGGTGGATGATCAGAATCATCAGATTTCCATGCGTTTGTCTGCCAAAAGTGACCGGACTGCACAGGCAGTAGAGCGCTTACAGGAAGAGAATTTCTCTCTGAAAGGCCGTGTACAGTCTCTGGAAGAGGGGATGTTTGCGTCCGAGGCAGATAAGTGGGCTGGTAAGGGAAATGTGCTTCTGTTCCAGCAGAATATGGGAGCAGACAGTCTTAGGAAGCTGACAGATGCAGTGCTGCAGACATGTGGAGGACGCTGTGCGGTATTTTCATCCAGTGCAGATGGAAGCTACAAGTATGCTATGGGAGAAAAGGATGGAGATCTGCGTCAGCTGACGAAAGATATGAACAGTGCCCTGAACGGCAGAGGCGGTGGTAAGCCATTTTTTGTGCAAGGCTCTGTCCAGGCGGGTGAGGATCAGATCCGGGACTTTTTTAAAAAGCTGTAAGGAGAGGACACATGTTTGGAGAATGTCATGCACATTTGATCATGGATGGTCTGAATTACCGCAGGGCAGTAGATATGCATGCGGATGGAGTAAAGGATAAGGTCATACAAAGCCGGTTGCGCTTGTATCAGGAGCTGGGTATCCTGTTTGTCCGTGATGGGGGAGATGCAGGGATGGTATCCAGACGGGCGAAGGACCTGGCGGGGGAATATGGGATTGATTACAGGACGCCGGTGTTTGCCATTCATAGGAACGGACACTATGGCAGAATTGTTGGCTGTGGATTTGATACATTAAAAGAGTTCCATCAGAGAGTGCTGGAGGCCAGGGGGCTGGGAGCGGACTTTATCAAGATCATGACTACCGGGATTCTGGACTTTAACGATCATGGGAAGATTACAGGCCAGCCACTGGATAAAAAAGAAGTAAAAGAAATGGTTCATATCGCTCATGAAGAGGGCTTTGCAGTGATGAGCCATACCAATGGAGATTACGGTGTCCAGGCGGCCATTGAGGCTGGGGCAGACAGTGTGGAGCATGGGAATTATATAAGTGAGGAGACAATTTCCATGCTGGCGGACAGCAGTACTGTGTGGGTGCCCACTCTTGTCACTGTGCGTAATCTTATAGGCAGCGGCAGATATGACAGCCAGATCCTGGCAGGGATTGCAGAGCAGGGTGAGAAGAATATGCGTCTGGCCTACCGAAAGGGCGCCAAAGTGGCGCTGGGAAGTGACGGCGGTGCTTATATGGTTCCTCATGGCTGGGGACTTATGGATGAATATCATGCATTTCTGGACATTCTTGGAACTATAGCGAAGGTGTCAGAGATAGATGCATGGCTTACACAAGGAGAAAGAGAGATCCAAAAGAGGTTTAAAAGGGACGCCTGATGTCAGGCGTCCTGGATTTTTATAGAAGTATAAATATTGGATTCTCGAGAAAGAGCAGGGTTAAAGGTAATACTGATGCTGGCACCTGGTGCAAGGCCTGAGGTGGAAGTGTTCTGAGTATTTTCCGTCAGGCAGGTGACTACAGCACCGTCTCCGGTCTGGATAGTCACAGTATTGGCTGTTGTACCAAGGATTGTTCCGGACACAGTAAAGTTCATCTGATATTGGCTCAGGCTATCCGGATTATCCCCAGTGACAGAGCTTACTGAGATCCCTTCCAGTGATTCGCCTGAGAAGTCTTCCCCTGTGTAATAGACAGAAACACCAGAACCTGGAGCGATTCCGCCCGGGAAGTAGCAGGGCAGCTGGGAAAGATCCAGATCTACACTGGTACTGGACGTATTTGGCAGTACCTGAAGCACATTATTGGAAATATTCTGGATCACACCACGGAACTGCTTGGAAGCTTTAGCCGGATCTGTATCTGCCTGGTCGGCAGAAGGCTCCGGAGTAGGAGTGGGATCAGGCAGCTGGATAGGATCAATATCAGAGATACTGACCACTTTAACATGGCTGGCATCCAGCACATTGGAAGTATCATCCCCGGATTTTCCAAATTTCCCCTTGAAATGTACATACACCCAGTTTCCGGCAGCAATGCCGTTCTGGTAATATTGCCGGGCGCCTGTAATAGGATAAGTGGCTGTTTTCCCGTTTTTGGCCTTTATGGTGATGGTATTTGGGGTAAGGCTGACGATCGTACAGTGTGCAGTGCGGTCTTTCAGTTCTTCTGTTTTATGAAATTCATCGACTACTTTTAAGGCTTTTACTGTACTGGTATCACTGTCTGTATCAGAAAGCTGGCCCTCATAGATCACACTGATCTCATCACCGGAAATCATTCCGTCAGAGCATTCCAGAGTGGCCTGAGATACATCAAAGGTATAGGTTTGTTCTTCTGTTTTCAGAGTCAGCTGACTTCCTGTAAAATCCTGAAGTTGTCCTGTGACTTCGTCCATATAGACCCGGGGCTTGTCAGAAACATTTTCTGAAGCTGTGTCAGGATCCTGATGATAGATATATTTTTCTACCAGATCTCCGGCCGTGCAGCCTGCAGCAGTAAAAGTGCAGCATAAGCAAAGACAGAGACAAATTAATTTTTTCATGGAAACCCTCCAATGAAGTCCACAATCTTGTTATCATTAAATGAAAAATAATAAAAAAAGAAAATACGTTAATATTATAACAAAAACATATTGAAATTTCCAGATATTGTGATATAATCCGATTAAATAAATAATAGCGAAGTAGGAATTTATGCGTTAAGTGTTCATTGGCTGGGGAGTCGCCGTGAAACGAAAAGCATGCAAAGGCTGCTTACGATATATTTTCCGCACCCGTTGCTACATATGAGAACATCTCATAATGTGGAGGGATTATTATTTATGGTAACTACTCTATTATCAAAAACATTATGGAGGTGTTTTTATTATGCAGAAAAAGCAGACATGGAACGTAAAAACATTGGTATTTATGGCACTTCTTGTTGCCATGCATCTGGTACTTACCAGAGTCCTGGTAATTGACCTTGGAGCATACCGTATTTCAGTAGGTAGTGTGTGCACGATCCTGGCAGGATTATGGCTTGGACCAGTTGCCGGTGGTGTATGTGGATTTGCTTCTGACATTATCGGATGCTTTATGAAGGGATATGCAGTGAATCCGTTTATTACTGTTGCTGCTATTCTCTGGGGCGTGCTTCCTGCACTGGCAAGACCGCTTTTTGCAAACAAGAAGAAAACAGGCAAGACTATAGGAATCTGTGTATCAATTGTTGTGACAGCTATCCTCAGTTCTCTTGTGCTTACAACTGCAGGACTGGTAATTATGTTAGGATATAACTTCTACGCGATCATGCCGGGAAGACTGATCCAGTTTGCAATCATGATCCCGATTTACTGTGTGCTTACCTGCCTGCTGTATTTCAGCCCACTGACAGCTATGGTTGCAGGCAATGTGGCTCCGGCAGTAATGAAAAAGAAAACCGTTTAATCATACAGCTACATAAAGGCCGGAATTATCCGGCTGCTGATATATAACGATTCCCCAAAATAAGATGCCGATACAGGATCTTATCCGCAGCGTATACTGTTGGATCGGATCAGGTATCGGCTTTTTGTATGCAACAAAATGGATGGCATTAAGAAAAACTGGAGATGAATGGCAGTTTATCTGTGTGGCTACGAAGTGATATATTATCTGGATAATGTTGGCTGGACACGGAACCAGTAAGTATAGATATACTGGAAACCAAGGGATGTATACAATGCCCTGGCAGGATCATTATCCTTTACAACCTGAAGATAGGCGTTTTTGGCGCCTTTGCGCTGTCCTTCTGTAAGAAGGCCTGTGCAGATCTGTCTGGCATAGCCTTTATGGCGAAACTCTTCTTTTACGTGAATAGCATAGATACCAATATAATCCCGGTCCAGGATGCCAAGGCCGGTAGCAATGATCTTCCCATTATCCCAGATGGAGGCGCAGATCGTATCCTTTACAATGGAGTGATACATGGAAGGAACAACCGCCCGGTGGATAGGATTTACAGTACCTTTCAGGTCGAAAAGACTTTCAATCCAGATATCCGGAATATCATCTGTAAAGTTTACCTTGTTATAGGGAAAACTCAAGTCTGCCGTGGAAAGGTCCGTTACCATTACATCTGTGGTATGCTGGATCTCATATCCACGATTCTCAAGAACATAATCAAAATCAGGGGAAACCAGGGGGCTGATCTTAAAGATTGCCGGGCTTCCAAGACGGCTGTATTCGTTTTCGCAGAAAGAGACTTTTTCCCTCCAGGATAAGGTAGAAGTGCCGAATTGTTCCACGCTGTTGGTACGGTGTGTATAAAAATATGAAAAACGGAGGATCCATCCATCATAAAGTTCCATTTTGTGAGAAGGCCATGCATTTAAGGACATGTCTTCTATTTTTTTTATATTTGTGTTCATAAATATATCATCCCAATCTTTTATATAAAATGATGTTTCGTAATTTTTCTGCGATCAGCTGATGGCCGGCATCCGTCAGATGTATGCCGTCGGTAGTGATCTGGTCAGGATCGTACCGCAGGGCTGCCTGATTCAGTTCATCCTGCAGGAGAATATAGGGAAGCTGCCGCATGAGTGCTGTTTTACGGATCAATGAAGACATCTGACGCACATAAGGAATCCACAGACGGTAACGTGCAGGCCATGGAAAAATAAACGGCTCCATAAGAATGATCTGCCGTTGGGGAGAGTGCAATTCATCTAAAAGCTGGTCATAGTCTCTGGCAAAAGCTTGCATCATTTGTTCCCGCTGTGCAGCTGTACGGTTTGTATTCATCATCAGACCAATGTCATTAATCCCGATCAATATGGTGATAATGTGTGGCTTCAAAGCCAGGTAAGAATCCACATGCTGGAGCAGCCGGGAAACGGTAAAGCCATCCATGCCTTTATTAATGATCTGCAGATCCGCAGACAATGGGGACAACTGGTCCCACAATTGTTTTACATAACCATTTCCAAGGGGCGGATCCTGTAAAATACGTCCGCAGTCTGTAATACTGTCTCCAAGACAAAGTAATGTAGTCATTGTAAGTCGCTTTCCGTAAATGATAAAAATGCACGTAACTGTGAATGTACTGACAGTTACGAATATGCATGGCGCAATAAACAAATTTACCAGCCATAGGCGTTATTTCTATTATAATCGCTAATAGAGGTGGTGGAAAGAGTGAATTTAAAGTATATGGTAAACAATAACAGTTTACGTTTTTTTTAGAATAAATACATAAAAATATACTGGACAAATCCAGGATCCTGTTCTATACTCATTTCATCAGCAGGAGAGCATCTTAGAACTGCTGATCTGCCGGATATCTTCCGGTATCGAGAACCGTCTGTTCAGACGGGATTTTCCCTATTTTACTTAAGAGATTTTTATATGATTATGTACACCCGATGAGAAAACTGGATCACTCATGAGAAAAGAGGTGATATTCATGCTTTTCTATACCGGGATTCCGGTAATAATGGCAGCAACTGCTGTAGTGATGGATCTGCGTACCGCCAGGGTTGATAATGGATGGATCTTTTTCTGTATGGCAGTTGGCCTGGCAATGCGGATCCTGGAAAATGGAATTACAGGTGTTTTATGGTACTTTACTGGAGCCCTGATTCCGATTGTTCTGCTTGGGTGGCTTTTTATTTTCCGTATGCTTGGACCTGGAGATATTAAACTTCTGTCTGTGATCGGAGGAATTCTTGGGGCAGGGGAAATCGTGAAATGTATTCTTGGAGCCATGTTCATTGGCGCCGCCATTTCAGCTGCACTGCTCATATCTAACGGCAATATCTGCCAGCGATTCCTGTATCTTTGGAGTTATATCTGCCAGACGGCAAGAACCGGAAAAAGAGAACCTTACTACCAGAAAGGGATGTTACCTTTGGAGAATTTTCATTTTACAGTACCTGTATTTTTAAGTGTGCTGCTATATGCAGGAGGTGTGTATTGAAAAAGAATGTTTTTGCAGTGTGCGACCTGGAGGTGGATTATGCCCTGAATTTTATGGAATATCTAAATCAGAAAAGAAATATTCCTTTTGAGATCCAGGCATTTACCACAGTGGAAAGCCTGACCGCTTATGGGAAAAAAGTACATATTGAGTTGCTGTTGATTTCCGGAAAGGCAATGTGCCAGAGAGTCCGGGAATTGGATATTGGAAAGATCATAATCCTGTCGGAAGGTGTACATCCGCCGGAACTGGACCAGTATCCGAGTGTGTACAAGTACCAGTCCTCTGCCAATGTGATCAGGGAAGTGATGGCATGCTATGGAGAAGAAAAGGCAGTAGAGCCGGTCATTTATCCTGTATTGAAGAAATGTACACAGATTCTGGGCGTATATTCCCCACTGGGCCGCTGTCTGAAAACATCCTTTGCACTTACACTAGGGCAGGTGCTGGCCAGGGAAAAGGCGGTTCTTTACCTGAATCTGGAGGAATATTCAGGTTTTGGAAGGCTGATGGGGAAGGAATATGATCACAATCTTAGTGATCTTCTGTATTATGTGCGCCAGGGCAGCCAGAATCTGATCCACAGGATGAATGGAATGATACAGACAGTGAACAATCTGGACTATATTCCGCCGGTTCAAACACCGGCAGATATCCGTGGGACAGCCTGGGAGGACTGGGAACAGTTTATCAGAGAGATTGTGAGAGACAGTTCCTATGAGATCCTGATCCTGGACATAGGTCCGGGAGTAGATGGCACTTTTCAGATGCTGGATCTGTGCAGCCAGATTTATATGCCGGTGCTGGCAGATACCATCTCTGTGTGTAAACTGGAAGAATTTGAAAACCTTCTGAAAGTCTGGGATTTTTCACAGGTACTTTCAAAGATCATAAAGGTAAAACCGCCTTTTCACATGGGAAGCAGTTCCATAGAAGATTATACAGAAGGGCTTTTATGGAGCGAACTAGGGGATTATGTAAGAAAGATCATAACTGTTCAGTAGGCAGGAATTATGAAAGAACGGAACTGTTGTGGAGGATATTTTAGCAGCGGGAACTATAAAGGGATTGAATTGTTATGAAAAATATTTTAGCAGTGGGAACTATGAAAGAACGGAACGGTTATAGAAGATATTAAGGAAGGATAAGAATGAGTCATGATAAATTTGCCACATTGCGGCAGATGCTTATGGAAAAGCTGGATATGGGAAGGGAATTGTCAGACGAGGAGATCCTGGAAGCGATCGATGGACTGATTCTGAATAATCTGCGAGATTCTTTTACTACTTTAAAAGAGAAAGTGGAACTACGTCAGGAGCTGTTTTATTCGGTACGTAAGCTGGATGTTCTGCAGGAGCTGATCGAGGATGAAACAGTTACTGAGATCATGGTCAACGGGCCGGATTCTGTATTCGTGGAACGGGCCGGGCGACTGAGAAAATGGGATAAGACCTTCACTTCAAAGGAGAAACTGGAAGATGTGATCCAGCAGATCGTAGGAAAATGTAATCGTGTGGTTAATGAGTCCATGCCGATTGTAGATGCACGACTGGAAAATGGTGCCAGAGTAAATGCAGTGGTTCAGCCAGTGGCTCTAAATGGCCCTATCCTCACGATCCGGCGTTTTCCCGACAAACCGGTGACTATGGAAAAACTGATCACTTTGGGCAGTCTGACCCGGGAATGTGCAGCATTTCTGGCTGCGCTTGTAAAAGCCAGATATTCCATCATAATCGGGGGCGGCACAGGAAGTGGAAAAACTACGTTCCTGGGGGCTTTGTCAGAATATATTCCGAGAGACGAAAGGATCATCACCATAGAGGACAGTGCAGAACTAAGACTTCAGGGAATAGCTAACCTGGTACGGCTGGAAGCAAAGATGGCAAATATTAACGGAGCCGGAGCAGTGACGATCCGGGATCTGATCAGGACTGCTTTGAGGATGCGCCCTGACAGGATCATTGTTGGCGAAGTGAGAGGTGGTGAAGCTGTGGATATGCTACAGGCACTGAATACTGGTCATGAGGGCAGTTTTTGCACTGCTCATGCCAACAGCAGCAGGGATATGCTTTCCAGGCTGGAAATGATGGTCCTGATGGGAGTGGAACTTCCGCTTGACGCTATCCGCAGGCAGATCGCAGCAGGAGTAGACATTGTGATCCATCTGGGGAGACTGCGGGATAAGTCCAGAAAGGTTCTGGAAATTTCAGAAATCTGTGGGTACAAAGATGGAGAGATTCAAATGCAGCCTTTGTACCAATGGCAGGAAGAAAAGGGTCTGGTAGCTACCGCATCTCTTCTTCACAGGGAAAAGCTGGAAAGGGCGGGGATATGTTTATGAGAAAGAAAAACAGGAAAAAGGATATGGAAAATGCCAAGGGCTATGCAAGGGGAACAAATGTGCAAGGCTATGGGAAAAGTAATTCTGTCCGGGAATGGGAAAAGAGAAGAAATTATGAGAATTACCGGTTCAGTACAAAGGAACTGGCAACGTATCTGCTACAGGGCAGTTTTCTGGCTCTGGGAATCAATTATCTGTTTTACAAAAGTATCTGGGCGACAGCAGTATTTTTGCCCATACCGTTTTTTTACCTTCACTGGCAGCGAAAAAGGCTGGCAAAGGAGCGGAGAAAGACTTTGAATTTTCAGTTTAAGGATGCCCTGAATTCAATGAGTGTGGCTGTACAGGCCGGTTATTCTGTGGAAAATGCAGTATCTGCCTGTGTACGGGATCTTCGGCAGCTGTATGACGGGAATGCGGATATTCTATGTGAATTTCAGTATATTGAAAATCAGCAGCATGTAAGTGTGCCGGTGGAAGAGCTTTTCCTTGACCTGGGACAGAGAAGTAATGTGGAGGATATAGAAAATTTTGCAGAGGTCTTTTATGTGGCAAAAAGGACAGGCGGAGATATGAATCAGGTGATCCAGAAGGTAGCCAGGATGCTTGGGGATAAGATTGATGTAAAAAAAGAAATCGAAGCTACCCTTGCAGCCAAAAAGTCGGAACAGCTGATCATGAGTCTGATGCCTGCTGGGATCATTCTTTATATGAGACTTACATCTCCAGGATTTCTGGATGTACTATATGGAAATCCTTTTGGAATCTGTGCAATGACTGTATGTCTGGGAATTTATGCAGGTGCTTACTGGATGGGAAGACGTATTGTGGATATAGAGGTTTAAAAGAGCAGGAGGAAAGATGTGGGTACATGCAGTTATTTTTGGAATCCTGCTTGTAGTTTTTATTGGCAGTAAAGCAGGATGGTTTTCTTCTGAAAAAGGAGAAAAAAACAGAAGCCTTTCTTTGTTTCTGGCAGTGGCCTTAGCCGGAAACCTGCTTGGAATGGCACTGACTGTACAAAATGGAGGCAGTCAGATCTATGTGGAAGGAACAGGACTGAAAAAAGAGGAGGATCAGACCTATGAGGAGAAGTTCGTGGTATCCGTGGATGGAGAAAAAGCAGGCAGTATGTATGTACAGATTCCGGAAAAAGAACTGGAAGAAGAAAGGGAGGAGACCCAGGATCAGGATATAGCGCCTGAACAGCAACAGAAAAAGGAACTGGAAGAGGCAATCGCAAATTATAACCTGGAAAAAAATGATCCGGACTACTATTATCTGCCTGCCAGGTGGAAGGGCAAGCAGCTGGAATGGGAAAAGCCAGGAAGTAATACAGGCAATCTGCTGTCTTTTCTGTTTCTTATCACAGGAACAGTATTGTTTCTGGTAAAACGAAGGGAAGGGCAGGCAGCTTTGGTGAAGCGTCAGGAGGAACTTCTGATGGACTATCCGGGGCTGATCATGAAATTTACATTGCTTGTACAGGCGGGGATGACTGTACGGAAGATTTTCCAGAAAATGGCATCTGATTATCAACGGAAGCAGGGAAAGCAAAAAAGAATTGCTTATGAAGAGATTTTGATCGTGTGCCATGAAATGGACAGTGGGGTTTCGGAGATGGAAGCCTACAGAAGATTTGGAGAACGGTGCGGTCAGGTGAAGTACAAGACCTTTGCCACATTGCTGATCCAGAATCTGCAAAAAGGGAGCAGGCAGCTGGCAGATATGCTGGAAAAGGAATCTATGGAAGCCTGGGATGAACGGAAAAGGAAAGCCAGGGTACTGGGGGAGGCAGCTGCAACCAAGCTTTTGGTGCCTATGATCCTGATGCTGCTGGTAGTGATGGCAGTGATCATGGTTCCGGCCTGTCTGTCCTTTTACGGGAACTGAGCCTGAGAAAGGAGGTGAAAAGATGAGAGAGTTACGGCAGCTGATAAAGGAATTTGCAATGGAAGAAGATGCAGTAGGCGTTGTGGAGATTATTCTGATCCTGGTGGTTCTCATCAGTCTGGTTATTATCTTTAAAGATCAGCTTACAAGTCTTGTTAAGAAGATTCTTTCCAAAATCACAAAACAAAGCAACTCAATCTGACAAAGAAAAAAGGTCATGACCATGACCGGAAAGGAGGAACTGTCCATGGCTTGGAAAATCAGAAAAAGATCCCGGGGAAGTATTACTGTGTTTATGGCACTGATCCTGAGTCTTGTGGTTTCGTTGATCTGCACAGGAATCGAATCTGTACGCATGGCAGCTGCCAGGACACAGATTCTGGCAGGCATGGATATTGGTTTGTATTCCCTGTTTGCACAGTACGATCAGGCTCTTTTGAAAGAGTATGATCTGTTTGCACTGGATATTTCTAATGGAGCGGAAGATCTGGATCTTGCATTTCTCTGTGATGAACTGGAAAAGTACATGAAACCTGTATTAAAACAGAACAGTCAGAAACTGAAGCTGCAGCAGTGTGGCCTTACAGGATACAGACTTCTGACAGATCAGAAGGGAGAAGTCTTTTTTCAGCAGATTACAGAATATATGAAAGAAACTCTGGGCAGCCATGGGGTACAGCTCCTTCTTGACAAAATGCAGGAAAGGAAAGAGAAGACAAAGAAGGCCGAAGAGGAAGGAAATAAAGCGGAAAATGGCGGGGCGCTGGAATCCTATGATCATGAGATGAGTAGTGCTGCCAGGGAAAGCGAGGAAGAACAGAAAAGACAGGAAGAAAGTTCAGGATCATCGGAAGAACTGGGGGATGGCAGTCAGAATGAGGGAAGCACTGGAACTCAGGTGGTACAGGCTGATAATCCTATTCCTGCCATACGAAGGATACGCTGGATGGGGATTTTGGACCTGCTTTTGCCGCCAGGACAGCAGGTATCGGATAAAGAGGTGTCAAAAAGAAAACTGGTATCCGGCCGGGCAGTTCAAAGCGGGATGCCTATGAGAGAAAATCTGAAAGAGGATACTTCGGCAACATCCCAGATCCTGTATCAGCAGTATCTAATGGAAAAGCTGGGAAATTACAGGGATCCAGGAAAAGGTGGTTTAAGCTACCAGATAGAGTATGTGCTTTATGGAAGAGACAGTGACCAGGAGAATCTGAAGGCTGTAGCCAGAAAATTGCTTTTGATCAGAGAAGGAGTAAATGCGGCATGTCTGGCAGCAGATCCAGCCAGAAGGGGACAGGCATCAGCTCTTGCAGCTTCTATAGCTTCCGGATTTCTTATACCTCCTGCTGCACCTGTGATCGAAGCAGCGCTGATCCTGTGCTGGGCTTTTGGAGAAAGCGTACTGGATGTACGGGAGCTTTTTGCCGGTGGAAAAGTACCTCTCATAAAAAGTGGTGAGAACTGGCAGCTGTCACTGGAAAATCTGCCCCATCTTCTGGATGTAGCAGAAACAAACAGAAAGGACAGTCCAGGAGGAATGGATTATGAAGATTATCTGCAGATTTTACTGTTGTCTATGAGCCGGGAAAATAAAAAAATGCGGGGAATGGATATGGTGGAATTGGTGATGAGGACATGCGCCGGTTGGGAAGAGTTCCGGCTGGATGGATGTGTAACTGCGCTGGAGGCATCTGCTGATGTGAAGGCCAATACCAGAAAAGTATTTTCTGTTGCGCGGGAATACAGCTATTAGAAAAAAGAAAGGAGGCACAGGGATGCTTTTTCAGGAACCTGCGGTGCATTGCACAGAATTGTGGAAGAAGCCGGGCGATGGCTGCGGCATTGAAAAGATTGAAGAGATAGAGTCGAGAAATAACAGAGCAGAAAGGAAAAGCTTTTGGAAATACCGGGCAGATTTGTTTCCCCCGAAAAGCAAAGTCTGTCGTCCTGAAAAAGCGTCCCTGTGCCGTCCTTTTGGAAAGCTGAAAAAGGCAAGCTTGACTGTGGAATGTGCGTTTGTACTGCCGTTGTTTCTGGTTGCAGTAACTGCAATGATCTCTTTTATGGATATTTACAAGGTACAGACCCAGCATCTGGTGGCTTTGTGCCAGAAGGCAAAGGAGGCCGGGATGTATGCGTATGCTTTGGGTGAAAACAGCACCAGTGAGCTGATACTGCCGGATATATATTCTTATCAGCCTATTGGTGGTATTATTCCGCTGCCTGCAGTATGGACCTGCACAACCGTAAAGGTTCATACCTGGACTGGAACAGAGCACAGGGCAGGGATCGGAGACGGATCCGAAAGTGAATCTGAGAAGATGGTCTATATGACAGAAAATGGAAAGGTTTATCATAAAAAAATGAGCTGCAGTTATCTGGATTTGTCCATAACCCAGGTACCAGGAAGCTCCGTATCATCCAGACGCAATGCTTATGGAGAGAAATATTATCCATGTGAAAGTTGCAGTAAAGGGAAAAAGGCGGCTGGACGGGTTTACATAACAGAAAAAGGTAATCGGTACCATAATCTGGACACTTGCAGTGGGTTGAAGAGGTCAGTACGTCTTGTAAAGGAATCTGAAATAAAAGGAGTTCATGCCTGCAGCAGATGCGGCTGAAAGGATAGATGCAAAATGCTGAAAACAACAGGAGTGATACTGTTTCTTGTCTGGAACAGCTGGAAAGATATACGTAAAAAAGAGATTTCCCTTGTAATAACCTGTGTATTTGCTTTTCTTGGAGTTATGACTGCCTTATATAACCGAAATGTGAATGTGATGTATTTTGTTCCGCCACTTGTGGGAGGATGTTTCCTGGGGCTTAGTGCAGTGTCAGGAAATCAGATCGGAGCCGGGGATGGAGTGCTTTTGATTGCTCTTGGTACAGTGCTTGAAATGGAAGAATATCTTAGAACTTTATGTCTGGCGTTGGGCAGTTGTGGATTGTGGGCATTGATTTTACTGGGGATTCTGAGAAAAAAGAAAACAACGGAGCTGCCATTTGTGCCTTTTGTTTTGCTGGGATATGTGGGAGGACTTTTATTGTGAAGAAAATCAAAAAGGGAAGTATGACAATTGAAGCCGCCTGCCTGATGTTTCTGATCCTGCTGGTGATCATGAGCTGTGTGTATTTGTTTTTCTTTGTTCATAACCGGGCCTGGCTTACTGCGGCCGCTTATGAAGCTGCTATAGATGGAAG
>Ga0256405_10009348_pt1 | contig 13459 bp, 10 predicted proteins | sample RumenRJG_02DNA_FD_189096 | JGI IMG/M metagenome (GOLD analysis project Ga0256405, IMG submission 189096) | Bovine rumen microbial communities from Lethbridge, Alberta, Canada - RJG_02 | ecosystem: Host-associated > Mammals > Digestive system > Stomach > Rumen | place: Canada: Alberta...
TCTTGTATGATGATTACAGAAGCGAAATCAACATTTTCCTTTCCTTTTGTACTGTGGTTCAATACATTTCAGATACTGTGGGACTTTTAATTTTTTCCTGTAGCCCCGACTACTTTAAGGAGTGTATTGCCGCTACCTTTATCTGAATTGTTTATCAGCTGGATGTGCCGGAGAACTTCTCCTGAGTACTTATTTCAATCAAGTCTACGATGATAATTGCTGGTGGATGCCACAGTATCAGGAAACCGAAAGGAGGTTTTACCTATGTACTATGTTGGCATCGACATTGCCAAACTCAATCACTTTGCTTCTGTTCTTTCAGTAGATGGCGAAGTACTTGTTAAGCCGTTCAAATTTACGAATGACAATGATGGCTTCTGTAAGCTGCTTTCAGCTCTCGCATCATACGAGCGCGACAGCCTCATCATTGGTCTTGAATCGACGGCACACTATGCTGACAACCTGGTTGAATTCCTCGTATCTAAGCGCTACCAGGTCTGCGTCATCAACCCGATCCAGACTTCCACGATGCGTAAGAACAACATCCGGAAGACCAAGACCGACAAGGTGGATACGTTAGTTATTGCCAGGACATTGATTACACAACCGCACAGATTCTTCTCGCAGGAGGACATCGACCTCATGCACCTGAAGAACCTCGGCCGTTTCCGGCAGAAGAACATCAAGGAACGCACCCGGTTAAAGATCCAGCTCACAGCTTATGTGGACCGCGTCTTCCCGGAACTCCAGTACTTCTTCAAGTCCGGACTTCATCAGAAGGCTGTTTACGCCCTTCTGAAAGAGGCTCCCACACCCGAACTGATCGCTTCTATGCACTTGACTCATCTGGCTCATCTGCTCGAGGTTTCCTCCCATGGTCACTTCAATAAAGAGCAGGCCAAGGAATTAAGAATTCTGGCACAGAAGTCTGTCGGTTCCAGCGACAGAGCCCTATCCTTACAAGTAACACAATCTGTGGAGCAGATCGAGTTACTGGACAGGCAAATCAAGGATGTCGAATCCCAGATGACCGAGATCATGCTTGGGCTCGATTCCGTTATTATGACCATTCCCGGCATTGGTTATGTCAATGGTGGGATGATCCTGGGCGAGATCGGCGATATTCATCGCTTCAGAAAGCCCTGCCAGCTGCTTGCATTCGCCGGACTGGATCCCTCTGTTTACCAGTCTGGGAATTTCAATGCCAGCCACACAAGGATGTCCAAGCGTGGCTCCCGGGTTCTCCGGTACGCATTGATCAATGCAGCTCACAATGTAGTAATGAACAATCAGACCTTCAAGGCTTATTACAGCGCCAAGATGGCCGAAGGCCGGACCCACTACAATGCCCTTGGGCATTGCGCCGGCAAGCTCGTCAGGGTCATTTTCAAAATGCTGACGGACGATGTGGCATTCAATCTCGAGTAAGTTCTAATTCGAGATCATAGTAGATTTTGAAAAGCACCTATAAGGGAGCTTTATTAAGGTTACCCTTTTACAGCCACAGATAAAAAGATAATTTTCTGTTAATCTATGCTTGACTTTTCATAGCTGGTCTCCATATCCAGATGGTTTCTTATATGTATTAATTCAAGCTCTTAAATTGTTTCTTAAACCTCCGGATATTTTCCCATGGCAAAGTAATCTTTGTTTCAAAGTCATTATTTATTCGATCCGATAACCAGAGCATAACATCTTCTCGCTTTATAACAGGTAAGCCAGTGTCCTCGCTTATACACTCTGCTCGATTATCAATGGATATAATCAAGCTACGATGTCCCTTGTCTAAGGCACGAATTCCTGCATGAAGCCGAGTTCCTACATAATCCAGATCTTCTATTTCCAGAATATGATCATAGTCCCTCAAGCTGGACGGTACCAATTTTACTTTTTCTTCAAAACCCAACTCACATATATAATGATAGTCCTCTTTCCCTTGAAGCCAGAAATAAACGTTCTCATAATTTTCAATCAGAACATCCAGCATCACCTTATCGTTAATTTCATCACGGCAATAATCCGTCAAGGTACAAATTACACTGTCAGCCTTTTTCCTGGGAATACTCGCACAGTGTTCTGGTGTTAATCCCCACATAGTAGGGCAGCTAGTATTCAGGACATTCTTAATTCCCATTGATTTAAGCATTCGCTCTGAAAAACTATCTCGCACCGAATGAATGCCCCTTTGCGATAAGATGGTTCGAAAAAGCTGCTGTGTATAATTGTCAAATGATTCATTATTAGAATCAAATCCAGTTCCCATTAATAATGTATTTCTATAGCAAGAAACATCTGATTGCAGCTTCCACAATCCATAGCTTCGCATGTGTCCAGATAATATATTTGTGCCGCAAAGTATTTTTATACTGGCTGCATAAAGCCACTTTTTTTCTTCTTCTGTTGGATATCGATGTGTAGGGACATGGCGCAAATCAAAAACATCCATACAATCAGATAATTGCAACATGCAATTTTCCATTATAATTTCATCGCCACTATTATCACTATCTATTGATGTATCCAGCAACACCGGTGAAGCTTTTCCCAGAGGAGTTTTTCTTGCTGTTATTAAGCCCTGATAATATAGAAAGGAATCTTTGACATTGATAAGTTTTCCTTTGACTTTTGTTACCGCTCTTGCCGGAACCCTTGTGAATATTTCAGCGGGACTATATTTCTCAAACACGCTCTCCATATACAAAACATGTTGTCCCATTCTCTTACCGAACCTTGCCTTAACCTTCTGTTGATGCAGCATATCTGCCTTAATCTTCTCATCCACCCAAGAGGCCGTGAAGTAATGAATTGATACCGTTCTAGGCGTTATTTTTATTTTTCCAGTACGAAAATTTTTAGGACAAAATACATCCGATGCATACACCATTACACCAGGAAGCTGTTGGTCTCGATTTTCCTGTTTTAAGCCAATTTTTCGAAGGCTTTGCGTTGTAAAATAAGGAGACGGCACCAGATTAAGCGTTCCGTCTTCATTCACAAAGGAAATATGATCATAAAGATCTCGTGCCTGGCGAATCACTTCATTATGAGGCTCTGCGCCAAATCCATGCCCGCAATTTACAAAGAACTCTCCATCTCCAGTATTCTCAAACCCCATGAATGCGGTTTGATTCAACAGACTATCAAAACTCTTTAAAATCTCAACGTCCGTATCTAAGTATATTCCACCATACTGATATATTATATCCAACCGTGCATAGTCCGGCACAAACCCCCATTTTCCTGCTTCATATGCCTGTTGCATATATGCGTTTTTGTTAAAGTCATAATTGCTTTCATTCCATTCCTTAATTTCATAATCCGGACAGAGTCTCTTCCAGCTTTCTATGCAGTAAAGCACAGATTGTGGTTTTTCCTTTTTTCCTACCCAGCAATAATGAATTATTTTAGGGATCATATTTACCCCTCTCTATTACTCTTCTTTTTTCTATCGCTCTTCCCATTGAGGAAAGAGATATAATCAAAGTCATCTAAATATCTCCGCACCCAGAATTGCTTCTTGAAATACAGCAAAACACCAACACCTGGTTCCTTCTCAAACCCAGGAATATAGTATGATGATTGAAACTCCGGATATGGAATATGTGTAAAGATCACCTTGTTTTGATAAGGCAATGCGTCAAACTTTTGTATGGATTCGTATGAGCAGTTGTCACCGTCTATACCTAAAATAAATAAATTATCCCAATTGATCCGCTGCTTGCGTTCTTCCCACTTTTTTACTGCCTCTTCAAAAGTCTTGTAGTGGTTAAACCGGATTTCAATGTCTCCCAACATGCCAACAGGAAAATCATACCGTTTATCATCATACGGAAGTATTGGCTGCTCCATATACCAGTGTAGGTTTCCCAGCATTTTCACGTAATCGTTCATGTCAAAGCTTAAATTTATTGTGGGAGATAAAAACGGAAGCTTCATGTCATAATATATAAATTCCCCATTGCAGTTCGACGATATAATTGTCGCATCACGGTTCTTTAATCTTAGTCGCTTTAACTCCTTATATATTCTCCATTCAATTCGTTGAAGCAAATTCATCTCATTCTCCTATTAATATTCTTAGATTAGTTTTACGTATAAGTTCCGTTAGCTCCAAAGCAACTAATCCCCAAATAACAAAATTAATGAATATAACAACCGCCGGGAAAGCATTAGGAATATTTGCAAAGGTAATATAGGTCAAAGGAGAATGGAATAAGTAAATGCCAAAACTATTTTTCTCTATCTTTTGTATACTGGCACAAGTTTTCTCAGAGATCATCCCATACACATTAATAACAAGCAGTGCCCGGACTAATAGAAAAACTATCACACGTGCAGAAGACTCACTCAGTACATACCACATCAAGAAAAGATTGGCCAGCAACAGTCCCCATTTCATAAAGCCAATTTTATAAATTTTAGCGATCTGCATTTTATAGAGATTCAAATTATAGCCTAGTGCAAACCACATTAAATAATTAAAGGCAGACAGCAATGGGCTATATCCAAAGGCAACATGATATCCCTCCAAATAAAGCACTCCGCCTACAAGAAAGAGTATAATTCCAGAAACTTTTTTCAAAGCACGAATATGCTCCACTATAGACAAAACAATTTCGCTCAACAAAAAGACCAGGAACAGTGTTGGTAAAAACCATAAATGCCCTACATCATTAACTGTTAAAAACTTTATGAGAATATCGCTAATACCTTTTTTATCATATCCACTATATCCTACTCCCATACGGATTGGAAGCATCCACAAGAATCCTACTCCAAAATATGGAACGATCAAGCGACGGCATTTATTCTTCGCCAATTGCCATATTTCATATTTCTTGTGCGTGAAAACAAACAGGTATCCAGATAGCGAAAAAAACAGCGGCATCTGTATGAGATCGATGGCCCTTTTTAAACAATTCAAGAAAGGCACTTTCCATATCGTTTCGTAAAGATTCCAGTCATAGGAATATAAAATAATGCTATGCCCGAGCACAACCAGTATGATTGCAAGAGCTCGGATATTTCCAATCTTCGTTAGCCTCGTTTTTCGCTCCATAACGTATATACCTTTATTTAGAATAGTTTATTATGAAAACGTGGAAAATAGCGGAGTAAAATTAACCGGATCTTCTGCTTGATTCCAATGCAAGAAGATTTTATTAGAAATGCATATGCCTCGTTATACCACTGACGTATCTGTCTAAATTTAGCTGCGTTCTGCTTTGTTTCAACGATATGCTTTTCGCCATCTGTAATAGCGGCATATAAACTTAATCCCGCTTGCTCCGTATAATATGGAACATCATGCTTCATTAGAAATACCAGTCTGTCGTGCACCGCTTCGATAAAGTCAAAATATCTATCTGTATATTTTGGTTCTCCTAAAATACTTTCTTTTCGCGAAAGGTAAAAATATCCATCATATCCTGTCAAAACAATTTTCTTAGTCTTATATGCGAGTTCATGATAAATAAATGTGTCTTCATAAAATCTACCTTTTGGGAAACGAACTCCTTCGAATAATTCTGCTAAGAATAATTTATTACACACAGAGGGCTGATTCAATGTTTCAAACCGTTGCTGATTCTCCAACACGACCATACGACCCGTGGGATGATAGAATGGCCTGGTTGTTCCATCTTCATAAATGCGTACCATATTACATACCGCAATCCCGCAATGATATTCTGTCGCTGCTGAATATAAAATCTTTACAGTATCGGGGGCAATGGTGTCATCACTATCAACAAACATATAATAACGTCCAGAAGCGATTTCTATACCAGCATTTCGAGCATCTGATAAGCCTCCATTTTCTTTGTGAATCACTCGAATACGAGAATCTGAACAAGCATATTGGTCGCAAATTGCTCCTGATTGATCAGTAGAGCCATCATCTGAAAGGATGATCTCCAGATTTTCATATGTCTGTCGACGAATGCTTTGTATGCATTTCTCTAGATATTTTTGAACGTTATACACTGGAACAATAATCGACACTAAGTCCTTGCCCATCTATTACGTACCTCATTTCATATAGCGAATCGTATTCGTACTCTTCACAATCCCAATTTTAGAAAATTTCGGATCCGACAAGTCCCCATAAAAGAGACCGATGCTGCTTTTAACCAAAGCATTTGCATACCAGAGGTATTTATCTTTTTTTTGCCAATCGGATATCGACACATTACTTGCTCCAGCCTTATAAATACTTTCTTACGCTTTCGCTTATCCATTGTTCTCAAAGCCAGTTGACCTTGGTATATGCATGTAAACCAAAGATTACATAAACTCTCGTTTTCAAGATTAGGCATTGTTCTGCGGATATATTCATGTCGCAGAATCTTTGCATTGATTGCCTCCAACCTGTTATCCGCACTTAATACATGCATGACAGAATTATCTTGCTGTCGATACGCATATAGCTTTCTTCCTACATGTATAAGTCTTCTGGCATTTCCTAAAACCTGATACGTCCAAAACTCATCATCAATTTTTGTACCAACAGGAAAACAGATATTCCCAATAATGCCCTTTCGGTATATTTTATTCCATATCAATTGCCTGAATATCCTGTCACAGATATTTTCATGCATAGCCTCTTCCGCCGAAAAGCTCTCAACGTCATACCGATCGTCATTATCATCAAACTGTGCATGATCTCCCATTGTGACACAGTAATCGCACTCAACAATATCTACATCATCGGAAAATTGGCTGATTAAGGATTCAAACATTTTAGGCGATATATAATCATCGCTATCCACAAATGCTATAAACTCTCCCTGCGCAATATTCAGGGCCTGATTTCTTGCCAAACCTCCTCCGCCATTCTTTTGATGAATGACATGTATGCGTGAATCTCTTTGCCCCCATATATCACATATCTGTGGACAATGATCAGGTGAGCCATCATCGACTAATATTAACTCAATGTTTTTATATGTCTGATTGATTATGCTTTCGATACATTGGTTTAAAAATGATTCTGATTTATAGACAGGAACTACTACGCTAATTAATCCATTCATATCGTTTTCTTATGTATACATATTTTTCATAAAGTATTTTGCATAGATTCGATAAACCACCTTATACATTTTAGGTGCAGCTGCAAGCATATATACCTGCAACTTCTGTTTCTTACGGAGTAACGGTACTATATGCCTGCCCTCTATGATTTTTTTTCGAATGGCAAACTCATCTTCAGGGAAATTCGCAGCGTCCTCCAGCATCAGACTATTATACACATTAATAGATGTGCTCATGTATGCTTTTTCTGCGCTTTTCTTTATTTCCTCTGCGGCATCCTCCATAATAATCTTCTTTACTCGCACGGGATCATATATTCTGTGCTTATTTAATTTCCTTCGAGTAGCTGATGAAGATCTTACTATATAATGGTATTTACACACATCCTCAAAAACCGAGCATTCGGCACCTTTAAATAAATAGTAATTCATCAAAAGATCTTCATTAATCTTTATATCCGGTGGCATAATTTCATTATGCATCAGGTCATAAAACAATTTTATATGGAATAACTTGTTCCACAGTCCCGGCTCAATTCTTTCGCCGGACAACAGCTCTTTTAATCCATCTGTTTTTCCCTGCTGCATAAGAGTACCTGTGTTGTGAAAATAATGCACTCTTCCATCCGGAAAAATCATCTGATAACCGCAATGAGAGATATCCGCATTATATTTAACGGCATTGTCTAATAACCGCTCATACATATCCGATTCAATTTCGTCATCACCATCTACGAAACCAATCCACTCACCATGAGCAGCTTTAACTCCTCGCATTCGTGCGGATGTAACTCCCTCATTTTTTGTATGAAGAATTTGTATCCTCTGTGGATATTCTTTATGATACTGATCAATGATTGCTCCAGTATTATCACTTGAACCATCATCTACCACTATGATTTCCAGCTCGGTATATGTCTGAGCCAAAATGCTATTTAAAGCTCTCCTGATCGTTTTACCAACATTATAAGCAGGCACTATTACGCTTATCATTTAGTTTTTCTCCATACAGTCGCAAAGCATCTTCTCTACAGCTGCCACGGTTTCCTTCGTTTGAAATTTACGCCCTCGTTCTATTGCTTTTTGCCTGTAATGTTCTCGTAAGGCTGAGCTATCAAGGAATTTTTTAATGCCCCTATACAAGTCTTCTTCAGTATTCTCTGTTATAATTCCATATTCATTATGCTCCCCCAACATCTCTTGCATCCCAGATACCTTAACAGTACAAACCGGAATGCCTAATATGAGAGCCTCTGTAGTTGCCGTTGAAAAACCTTCAGCCAGACTGGCGCAAACAAAAAGGTCACACTGAGCTATATATTTATATGGATTTAACTGATATCCAAGTAAAGTGACCTGATTTTTCATTTGATTATCCGAAATATATTTTTGTAATGCTTCGCGTTCAGGCCCTTCTCCTAGTATATAAAGATGAATTGGATATCCTTCGCTCAGCAGTCGATAAATTATTCTCAGCAGTCTGTCAAATCCTTTATTCTTTAATAGCTTCCCCACCCCTATTAATTTAATTTCATTGCTTGAGAAATCTGCGTCTGATATTTTTTCGCTCGAAAGAAATCGGATTTTTTCACTCTCGTTTGTATTGTAGAGCACATTATATGTCGTATTTAGGCCTAGTGCGCTCTCAAAATCTTTCTTAACAGTTTGGGAAACACAAATAATCCTATTAAATCTCCCATAGCAATTTTTTGCTTCTTGAACGTTTCGAAATGATGCAGCTGCCCGTTCTGCAGTATGTTGTTCTATGTGAATCCAGGATAATAAGACCACAGAAGGATCAGTGCACCCACTAATAATTCTGGCGCAAGGTCCTTCCAAATAAGCTACTTCAATATCATACTTTTCTTTTACGATGATTTTATGAAGTTTTTCCGGGCTCAGCAATTTCAATAAATGTGAATTCCCCGGGATCATTTTTTTGCACCAGGATTTGTATTTGACCTTTGAATTAAGAAATTGTCTATTTACCCCGTAATCAAAAAGCGTCATGACCGTTATATCAAATTTTGTATAATCCATATTGTTGACCAAATTCACGAGGACTTTTTCAGCTCCGCCCTGGCCAAGATCATGAATCAAAAATAAAACTTTCTTCAAACGGCACACACTTTCTTTCGCTCAGTTTCAACCAGTTAAACTAAAACAGGAAGCAGCCACAAAATTCATTAAATCGGTGATAGTGTCGAATTTTATATTGCATGCCACGTCATGTGCATCTGATAATAATAGAACATGAGATACGCCTGCACCGCGAGCACCTTGACCAGCCTTGCGGACAGCTCCGTGAACATGTTGTCGATCTCCCACGGAAGAAGTATACCTGTTGCAAAGAGGCTCGTGTAAATCGGCAGACGGCCGATGAAGATGCCTGACGTGAACATACTGACGATATAAAGTCCTGTGGAAATGACGGCCATGTTGCACGCAAGATTGATCACCGGGTCATCCGCCTCGCGGATAAACCGGAGGCCGATAATAGACAGAACGGTCGGTACGCTGTAGACGGCAACACGGATACCGCTCGTTCCATTGTCGCTCCAGCTCTTCCAGTCGCTGACCACATTCTTGTACTGCGTATCGGAAAGAAGCGTATCGAGAAGGTTCGTGAACCGTCCGACGTAAAGCACGATGATGACGCTGAGCAGGATGCATAAGACCGTCCGGAAGTTCCAGGCCCTTCCCTGGACGATGAAGATCACAGGGATCATGAGAAGCGCGGATGCGTGCATCGTCGACGCCAGAAGGATCAGCAGAATGGCCGGCACGAACTTTTTCTTCAGGACAAAGCCGGTTGACGCGAGGCAGATCGTGACCGCGACGAACTGGCGGATGCCGTTGAACATCCAGGAATAATAATCCGTGGACGCGACAAAGACAAACAGAGCGAAGACGAAATCCTCGGAATATTTCCTGAAAAAGTGAAGGAGCAGAAGTCCCTGAATCATAGCGAGAATCAGGAAATAGACATGGACATTAGACCCGAAGACAGAGCGGATCAGGGCCGTCAGGACGGCGAAGCCCTTGTCCTTTGAAATGGATGCTGCATAAGAGGGAATGCTGCCGAGCGATGACGGAACCTTCTTATACATGCTCATGTAGGCCCCTGTGTCAGCAAACCTCGGCCGGAACCCCGCCCAGATGATCACAGGCAGAAAGGCGATCACCGCAAAGACGGGCGTAAAGCGGATTCTCCGTCTTCCGGCGACCATTTCCTCCTGCTTGAGGTTTCCGCCCTCAAGGAATGCACAGACCGCGCAGGCCGCAATCCAGATCAAAATCAGATAATATCCTGACATCTTCACCTCTTAGTTTCCGGTCCGCTGCTCCCCAAAGCAAGGGGTCATATCGGACCGATTTCCCGGATTGTCTCCCCGACAACCGCTTCTCTGTCAAATTCGCGCTCCATCTTAGCCCGCGCATTTTTCCCCATTTTCTCGCGCCTCTTTGGGGAGAGCGCAAGGAACTTCTTCATCGCGCGGTACAGGCTGTCCTCATCCTTCACGCGGACGAGCATGCCGGTCTCCGGCATGTCGACGGCCTCCCGGCAGCCGGGGATATACGTCGTGATGACGGGCCGCCCCGTCGCGGAGGCCTCGAGGTTCACGTTGCTCATGCCCTCGTGGTAGCTCGGCATGACGACGCAGTCACTCTCTGCGTAGTACGGGCGCGGGTCCTCCTTGAAGCCGTGGAACCTTGCGATGCCTTCATTTTCCAGGCGACGGACAGCGGTTTCATATGAGTCCTCGTAGAAGCCGACGAGATCAAGGATAAAGGAATAGCCCTCTTTATGGAGCCGCTCCGCCGCGTAGAAGAGCTCATCCATTCCCTTCTCCTTCATGATCCGTCCGATATAGAGAAAATGCACGGGATCATTGGCCGGATACGGCACATAGGGGTAATCCGCAAGGTCCACGCCGGCGCCGCGGAGAATATGGATCTTCTGTTCCGGCACGATGTGCCTCCTGCGGAAAAGCTCCGCGTCCTTTTCATTTTCAAAGAAGACTGTGCGCGCCTTTCGAAGCGCCGCGCGGTAAAGAACGCTGACAAAGGCAGCAAGTCCCGCCGACTCGAAGGCCGTCCCGAGGCCCTGCACGTTCGCGCAGTACGGAATGCCCCGCTGCCCGCAAAGGAAGCCCGCGTAGATATTCGGCTTGATGGAATACGTGATAACAAGGGCGGGCTTCTCTTCCGCAAGTATCCTCTTGTACGTCCCGATAAGGCGCAGGTCCTTCACAGGATCGGTGCCGCGTCTGTCGACATCCGTCCGGATGCAGCGGACGCCCATCCTTTTAAAGTCCTCCTCGTGGCCGACAAACGGCATGGCCGCCGTGACGTCATAGTCCTTAAGGAGACACTTAATCAGCTCTCTCCGAAACTGCCAGAGCATGTAGGAGTGGTTTGTGATGATGAGAATCCGCTTCCGCTCTCCGCTATGCTCCGCCTGTTCCCGCTTCATGGCGCCCGTGCCGCCCTCGACGACGCCCTCGCCGCTGAAGACATCTGTAAATGTCTTAAGGATGCACTCCATGTCAAGGAACGGGCTTACGTGGCTTGCATAGTAGCCATCGAGCCTTGCCTTCTCCGGGATCTCGAGCGTATCGCGCCCGTTCACCTGTGCCCAGCCCGTGATGCCCGGGTAGACGTCATTGGCCCCGTACTTGTCGCGCTCGGCGATAAGGTCGTCCTGGTTCCAGAGCGCCGGCCGGGGTCCCACGAACACCATTTTTTTCTTCGGGTCAAGGCTCAGCACGTTGAAGATCTGCGGCAGCTCATCGAGGCTGTGCTTCCGGAGGAACCGGCCGACCCTCGTGACATATCGGTCCGCGTCAAGGAGGTGCGTCGGAACGTCGTGCGGCGTATCGACGCGCATCGTGCGGAACTTGTAGATCTCAAAATAGCTCTTCCCGATGCCGACCCGCTTCTGGCGGAAGAAGACGGGCCCCGGGCTGTCGAGTTTTATTGCAAGCGCAATGAGAAGATAGACCCACCAGAACAAAAGGAGAAACAGCAGGGCAAGGAGCGATGACAGATACCGCTTGACGCAGAGCGCATAAAACCGCCTCATGGATTATACCCTCCGGTCCTGCCTCTCAGGTCCTCGTATTTTTTCATGTAGGCATTTCCCGGTGTCAGCGTACGGCTTCTCCGGGTCCCGGCTGCAGGTCCTGCGGACATAGCCGCCACATGGGCGGATGCCCCCGCTGTGCTGTTTTTCGCCGGGTGGTAGGTGCCGACGATGCCCATGATCACCTCTCGGATGAGCGGCGAGTTCTTCTCGGCTTCCTTCTTAAGTCCCTCGAGCTGCTTCTCGAAGACCGCATCGTCCATAGTAATCGGGTGGCCGATGAAGATGCGCTTGTTTTCTGTCTCTGTCATGCCCTCTTCATCCATGAGGAGCTCCTCGTAGAGCTTCTCGCCCGGACGAAGCCCTGTGTAGACGACCTTGATGTCCACGTCCGGCACATGGCCGGAGAGGCGGATAAGGAGCCGCGCCATGTCGTCGATCTTTACGGGATCACCCATATCAAGGACAAAGATCTCGCCGCCCTTTGCGTAGTGCGCGGCCTGCAGAATGAGCGACACAGCCTCCGGGATCGTCATGAAGTAGCGGATGATGTTCTTGTCCGTCACGGTGACCGGGCCGCCCTCCGCGATCTGCTTCTTAAAGAGCGGAACGACGGAGCCGTTCGAACCGAGCACATTTCCGAAGCGGACGGCGACATACCGTGTCTTTGCGTAGCGCCGGTTCATGTCCTGCACAATCATCTCGCAGATGCGCTTCGTCGCTCCCATGACATTCGTCGGGTTGACCGCCTTGTCCGTGGAAATGAGAAGAAACATCGAGACGCCGGTCTCACCAGCCGCTCTTGCCGTGTTCCAGGTGCCGAAGACGTTGTTCTTGACCGCCTCGTTCGGGCTGTCCTCCATGAGCGGCACATGCTTGTGCGCGGCCGCGTGGAAGACGCAGTCCGGCCTGTACTGCTTCATAACGTCAAAGATCCGGTCGTAGTCGCGAACGGAGCCGATGATCGTCACAAGCTCAAGGTCCGGATAGAGGCGCTGAAGCTCCTGCTGGATCGAGTAGGCGTTGTTCTCGTAGATATCAAAAATCACAAGGCACGCCGGTCCCGCCTTCGCGATCTGGCGGCAGAGCTCAGACCCGATCGAGCCGCCTCCGCCCGTCACAAGGACGCGCTTTCCGTGAAGCGTGCGGAAGATCTCGTCGTTGTTGACCCTGATTTCCTTGCGCCCGAGGAGGTCCGTCACCTCGACGTCGCGGAGCTGTGAGACGTGGACGTCTCCCTCGACCAGCTGGTAGATGCCGGGAAGGACCTGTACCTTTGCGCTTGTCGCCCTGCAGAGGTCGAGCATTTCGCTTCTTACCTTCGCTGACGCCGACGGAA
>Ga0256405_10009352_pt1 | contig 13454 bp, 16 predicted proteins | sample RumenRJG_02DNA_FD_189096 | JGI IMG/M metagenome (GOLD analysis project Ga0256405, IMG submission 189096) | Bovine rumen microbial communities from Lethbridge, Alberta, Canada - RJG_02 | ecosystem: Host-associated > Mammals > Digestive system > Stomach > Rumen | place: Canada: Alberta...
AGAAATCGGCTTATTTAATTTAAGTAATAATGCTATTAATAAAACCTATGATAAAAATATTTCTTCAGCTCTTAGTGAAGATATTAAAAAATTCTATTTTCCAAAGGTGTTTTTAAAAGATGAAGAAGAAATCTATCTGGCAGAAATATATTCTAATATAATGTACAATGCACAAGGAAAAGAAGCCTCTACAGAACTCCTAAAGAACACTGAATTACTTGGCAAATCGGATTACGCAAACTACATTGCTGCACTCGGCTTATCAAAAACCGGAGATAGTAAATCTGCCCAAATATATATTGACAAAGCTCTTGATATGAATCCTAATAATGTTAATTACCAAAAATTAAAAATAGAAATTGCTTTTCAAAATGAACAGTCTAATGATGCTTTAAAAGTTTTAAAAAGAATCAAAGCACAAAAATTTAATACAACAGAATATATAAATAAAATTAACACTTTAGAAAAATACACTTTGTATAAAGCGGAAACAAATGATACTATGAAAAAGTATTATTTAGGGTACTATTACTACACAATAGGAGAAAATGTCAAAGCTATAAGAACTTTGCAGAGTGCAATAACTTCTAAAAAGAAATACAATAGAATTGTATATGCACTAATGTCAGAAGTATATTATAATCAAAAAGAATTTGAAAAAGCTGAAAATTTTGCAGAAAAATCTTTACAATTAGGAGGCAAAAATGAACAGGCTCTGGGAGTTCTTGGCAAAATAAATTACAGAAAAAAAAACTATGAGAATGCAATTAAATATTTTAAATCAGCTGCGAGATCTGAAAACTCTGAACCATTAGTATGGCTGGCTAAAACATATCTAACACAAAATAAAACTTCTCAAGCTTTAAATATTTATTACAAAATACTGAAAGATTCTTCTATTTGCTGTGATGCATATTATAACGTAGCAATACAAGAAAAAGACAGAGAAAATGAATATTATAAAAAATCTGTTTCAATTGATTTAAAATACATTGAAGGATGGCTTGGATTGGCAAAAGTAGCAATAGAAAATAATAATTTACATATTGCAAATAAATATTTAGATGTTGCTAAATATATTGACGAAAATGATTTTAGATATTATTATTATCAAGGATTGGTATTTAAAGCAAAAGGTATGACTCAAGATGCAATCTTTTACTTTAAAAAAAGCCTTGCAATAAATCCTGACAATATATCTGCCAAAAAGGAATTGGGAATATTATGACAATGAACATTCTTATAGTTGAAGATCATGAGCTCACCAGGTTCGGTTTAAAGACCGCATTTGAGGGTGTTGAAAATGTTGGGACTTTATATGAGGCAGAATCTGCCGAGACAGCTATAGATATTTTTAACAAAAATCATATTGATATTGTTATTATGGATTTAGGTTTGCCGTCAATGAACGGAATTGAAGCAACAAAAATCATACGTAACACAAATAAAGACGTTAAAATTATAATATTAACATCACATAACGACGAAAAAGAAGTATTAAATAGTCTAAAAGCCGGTGCAAATGCGTACTGTTCCAAAGAAATTAATCCTCAAAGATTAATAGAAGTTGTAAAATCCGTTGCGGACGGAGCAGCATGGTTTGACCCAAGTATTGCACACATTGTACTAAAAGCAACGACAAATTCTCCGATTTTAGACAGCGAAAATAACAGTAAAAATTACGACCTTACAGCAAGGGAATCTCAAATTTTAAAACTGATGACAGAAGGATATAGCAATATGGAAATTGCACAAATCCTTGTTATTTCAATTAATACAACAAAAGCACATGTTGCAAATATTTTGCAAAAATTGGAAGTAGATGACAGATTACAAGCTGCTTTAAAAGCTTTAAAATATAAAATTGTATAACCCCAAATTAGCCATAGTACAAGGAGAAATATGAAATGATAGACTATACTAAAGAAGAATTAATTGAAATGTTATATAAACATCCTGAAAAATTCAACCAATGGAAGTCTGAACAAGAAGATGTTGATTTAAGTGAAGTAGATTTTTCTACAATGTCATTTAATGAAGTAGATTTTTCAGGAGTAAACTTAAATTCAAGTTCATTCGCCGACTGCAATTTATCGTTGGTAAACTTTAATAATGCAGACCTTACATCTGTAGATTTCACGAGAGCGAAAGTTGTAGAATGTGATTTTTCAGAAAGTTTATTGAATGGGGCTGACTGCAGCTATGCAGAAATGACCTACTGTAATTTCAGCGATTCAGATTTAGCCGGATGTATTTTTTCAGAATCAAACCTAAGTAATTCTGATTTTACAAGTTCATATAATCTTCATGCCTGCCGTTTTGATGACGAAACAGTTTGGCCTGATCCTGAACTTATGCCGGATGATTTTGATGCAGTATATAAAGATGATTTATCCGCAATGAAAGATGATGATGAATATAGCGGTGATGCATTAGATTATTAAATTTTAGATAATTTTGTTAAAAAAATACTTATCCAAAAAGGATAAGTATTTTTTGTTATTTTTCAGAATCAGTTTTTTCTTCAACTTTTTTATTATCAGATTTAATATTATCTGTTGATGATGTAAAGGTATCAGTTTTATGCATAGTTTCAATTTCTTGTGACGTTGTTTTCTTACCAAAATTTTTGGGTTCTTTTTTCACCCTTGAAACGTCACCGTTTTCTGCTTTACGAGCAGACATAAAGCATGGCTCTAACCTTGTCATAAATATTTTACTTATCATTAACCCTCTCCCAAATTATTATTGCAAATTTAATGATTTATGTTTTTCACTAATTTGTTCAGCTATATCATCCAACTTTTCATAATCTTCTTTTTTCATTTTTCCTTTAACAAGCAATGGTTCTATTACGTCAAGCTTTAAAGATGCTAATTGCTCGCTAAGTTTTCCAAATAAATTACCACCCCAGCCGTATGAACCTACAAATGTTGCTACCTTAGCTTTTGGACGCAACACGCCTGCAAGATATGCTGCATTATATGCAGCAGGATGCGGTCCGGCTAAAACCATTGAACTTCCCAAAACAATAGTTGTAGCATCTACAAGTGCCATTGCCAAATCGCCTAAATCGCCTCTTACCAAATCAAACTTAACAGTGTTTATACCTTTGTCTGATAGTTTTTTAATTAGATAATCTACCATTTCTTCAGTACTACCATACATGGAAACATATGGGAATACAACGAGATTTTTCCCTTCATCAGCAGTCCAATCAGTATACAAGTCCAAAATAAATGAAGGGTTCTTATAAATTGGCCCATGACTTGGTAATACCATTTTGGGGCTCATATCTTTTACCATTTGAGTATATTTCTTACACATAGTTCTAAATGGCATCATAATCTCTGCATAATACCTTTTTGCACTATGTTCCAATTCTTTTGAATCATCCGCAAAAATGTCATCAAAAGTATAATGTGCACCTAAAAAGTCACAGGTAAATAACAAATTGTCTTCAATTAAATTAGTAAACATTGTATCAGGCCAATGCACACCCGGTGCAAGAATAAACTTTAAAGTTTTATCCCCTAAAGAAAGCTCTTCATTATTATTAACAACTTGAATTTTTGCTTCATCTACCAAAAGCATTTCTTTTATATTATCCTTACATTTTGCATTTGTAATAACAACTGCATTAGGATAACGTTCCAACAATTTTGGAATAGAACCGGAATGGTCTTGTTCTCCGTGATTTGCAATAATGTAATCTACTTTTTCTACTCCGTTTTCTTCCAAATTCTTGATATATTCATCTGTTTTTGGAGGATACATAGTATCAATTATTGCAACTTTTTCACTACCCTTAACCAAATATGAATTATAGCTTGTACCATGTTCAAGCGGAATTAGTTCATCAAAAATATCTCTTTCGCAATCATTTAAACCGCAATAAAACACATTTTCAACTATTTCTTTAAACTTCATAAAACCATCCCCTATTGTGTATAACTAAAAAAGGAAGTCTGCATATTTAAATATGCAACTTCCTTTCTATATCTAAGCTTTTTCAAACATATCCTTGCCTACACCGCAAAGAGGGCAAACATAATCATCCGGCAAATCTTCGAACTTAACACCACCATTTTCGGCAGGATCATACTCATAATTACATACCGTGCAAACGTATTTGTCCATTTTGTTCTCCTTAATATTAATACCCCTTGCTGCAATCTTAACAGCAGAAATAATTTTACCTTTAAAATACTACAAAGTCAAGGGCTCAAAAGAGCAATATATGACGCTTTTGAGCATATTTTTATCACGAATATAACTTTAATTGTGATTTAAATTATTCTTCACTCTCCAAAGACTCGTGACCTGATTTGTGAGTTTTCAGTAAAACCCCTCTCTTAGATGATTTTACAAATTCTATCATCTTTTCAATATATTCATTTGTCGGAATTTCTGCTCTAATTTTTTCAATAGCTTGAGATGTATTATACTCATCAGAAATCAAAAGTTTAAATGCTTCGTTCATATTGGTTCTTACTTCTTGAGAAACACCTCTACGTTTTAGAGCGACAACATTTAGTCCTCTTGGAACAGGCGGTCTGCCTTCCCCTTTTGAATATGGAAGAATATCTTGACGAGAAGCAGAGAAACCGCTAATAATTGCCATATCGCCTATTCTTATATTTTGATGGAATACACTCATTCCGCCGACAAAAGCACCAAAACCGACATGCACATGTCCGCCTAAAGTAACAAGGTTTGCTAAAATAACTTGATCAGCAAGAACACAGTTATGAGCTATATGAGAACCAACCATAAGCAGACATTTATTACCTATTCTGGTGGTGAAATCTCCACAAGCTGCACCTCTATGAATTGTTACATTTTCTTTAATAATTGTATCATCGCCTATAACAACCTTTGTAGGTTCTCCCTTATACCCTAAGTCTTGAGGTTCTGAACCAATTGTAGCAAAAGGAGAAATGGTACACCTTTCCCCTATTTCTGTATGTTCTATATAAGCATTTGCAATTACTCTTGTTTTACTGCCTATTTTTACATTTTCGCCTATTACAACGTAAGGCCCTATTATAGCATCATCTGCAATCTGTGCTGACGGATGAATTACTGCGGTTTTGTCAATCATAATTATCTCCTCTTATCTTACAATAGCTAAATTATATTATAAAAACTAAACATTTCTCAATAATTTAATATAATTTTAATTTGTAGTAGAATGAAATTATGAACAGAAAAGATTTTATAAATGTAAAACGAATAGTAATTAAACTTGGAACAAACATCTTAAGAGGAGATGACGGCTATGTCTCATTGCCAAGAATTTTTTCTTTTATAGAAGATATTTCTAATCTGGTTAAATCCGGCAAAGAAGTAATTGTCATAACCTCAGGAGCAGTCGGGTTAGGTAAAAAGAAATTAGGGTTGGAAAGCACGGATGGAACAGCCTTAAAACAAGCTTGTGCCGCAATCGGACAAAGCAAATTGATGTCAATATATGAAGAAGGTTTTGATACTTATGGGCTTGTGGCTGCACAAATACTTTTAACAGAAGATGATTTTTCAATAAGAGAAAAATATTTAAGCCTTAGAACAACTTTTAACAAACTTCTTGAACTTGGTGCCATTCCTGTAATCAATCAAAATGACACGGTATCCACAGTTGAAATTTCACCAAGATATGCAGATATGCAAGTATGTTTCTCTGATAATGATAAACTATCAGCACTTGTTGCAAGTGAATTGGACGCTGATTTACTTATCATATTATCTGATGTTAACGGATTGTATGACAAAAATCCAAAAACCAATTCAGACGCACAAATAATAAGAGAAGTAAATGAAGTTACTGATGAAATTTGTTCACTCGGTACAGATGCCTCAGAAGGCGGAAGAGGCGGAATGAGAACAAAACTTGAAGCGGCAAGAATGGTTACTCGTTTTGGAGGGAAAGTTCTTATTGCAAATGGAAAAGAACCTTACATCATAAGAAAAATATTTGACGGCGAAGATTTTGGAACAATGTTTTTACCGCAAACAGAAGGTCTCTCCGACAAGAAACGCTGGATTGGATATGCAACAAACATTATCGGGAAAATTACAGTTAATAACGGAGCAAAAAAAGCTTTAATTGAAGAAGAGAAAAGTCTTTTACCAATTGGTATTATCGGAATAACAAATGAATTTAACAAAGGTGATGTTGTATCAATATTGGATGAAAACGGTACAGAATTCGCCAGAGGAATTGTAAACTACGATTCTGACGCCTGTTTCAAATTAATAGGTTCACATTCCGATAGCATTTTACATATATTAGGGTACAAAAATTACGATGCTGTAATCACAAGAGATAATATTACCATACTTTAGGAGATATTTATGGATTTTGTTGAAATTGCGAAAAAAGCAAAGCTTGCAAGTCTTGAAATTGCCGATTTATCTGAGGAAATAAAAAATAAAGCTTTGATAAGTATTGCGAATAAAATTGAAACAGAAAAAGAAAAAATATATGCAGCAAACAGACAAGATTTGTCAGAAGCAGAAAAACTTGTAGAAAGCGGAGAAATCACAAAATCAACTTTCAATCGCCTTAAACTTGATGAAAACAAATTGAGAGATATGGTTCATGGAATACGTGACATTGCGAAATTACCCGATCCTGTTAATAAAAAGCTGCTGGTAAGAGAACTTGATGAAGGTCTTACATTATACAAAATTTCTTGTCCTATCGGAGTTTTAGGAATAATTTTTGAAGCAAGACCTGACGTCATTGCTCAAATCTCATCGCTTGCAATAAAATCATCTAATGCTGTAATATTAAAAGGCGGTAAAGAGTCAATAAATACCAATAAAACAATTATGTCAATAATTCAATCGGCACTAGATGAAATTCCTACATTTCCAAAAAATGTCTTAAACCAGGTTTATACTCGTGATGATGTAGGAGAAATGTTGAAATGTGACAAGTACATTAACCTAATAATACCTCGCGGGGGTAATAAGCTTGTAAAATTTATAAAAGAAAATACAAAAATTCCTGTATTAGGACATGCAGATGGAATTTGTCATATATTTGTAGATAAATCTGCAGATTTAAAAATGGCACAAAAAATTGTTACGGATGCAAAAACACAATATCCCAGTGCATGTAATTCAGTTGAAACATTATTGATACACAAAGATTTTCCATACATCAATGAACTTATGGCATCATTAGAACTATCAGAAATTAAGTTAATTAAAAATCCTGATAATTGGGCATTTGAATATGGAGATAAAATTTTAGCCTACAAATTAACAGAAAATATTGACGAAGCAATTATCCATATAAATACATACGGTTCAGGACATACTGATGCCATAATTACGAAAGATAAAGAAAATGCCGAAAAATTTATGAACAAAGTTGACTCTGCCGGAGTCTATTGGAACGCATCAACAAGATTTGCAGATGGCTTCAGATATGGTTTTGGAGCAGAAGTAGGTATTTCGACAAATAAAACACATGCAAGAGGTCCTGTTGGTTTGGAAGGTTTGACTATATACAAATACAAATTAATAGGAGCAGGACAAGTTGTAGGTGATTATGCATGCGGGTTAAAAGAATTTCACCACAAAGATTTATAATTTTTTACCTAAAATCTTTTCGGCTCTACTTGAAAGCAATCTATACTCAAAAGAATTTGCAATATCTTTTGCCAAACCTTTTTGAAATTTTGCAAGTTTTAGACCAAATAAAGAACCTAATGTTAAAAGTGATGCGGCCCACATATTTTGTTGGCTGCCGGCAACAATTGCAGTTGTCAACATAGCTCCTGAAGTTGCATATGCCGTATTAACAGAATTCTTTGCAGCTTTTAATCTTTGTCTGCAACCCTTTCCCCAGTTTAAACCCATAGGTCTTGTGAATTTTCTAACCGCAACATTATAATTCATAATTATTCTCCTTTACTAATCAGTTAGAAAATATAAATCTCGTAAATTTATTTTTTTTACAAAAAAAGATAATATTTACAAAATTTAATTATAAAGATTAATAATTATTAAATAAAAAATCCGGTTAAAATTATAATTTTTAATGTATTTGAAAAACGCATTTAGTACAATGCGCTTTTGGATGCAACATTAAGTTATCTTCCAGATCATACATTTTTGCAATTCTTGTCACTAACGGGGCTCCGCATTTTGGACACTTCAATCCGCCGGCACCATTTAATATCAGCTCTTTTAGACTTTCAATAACCTGCTCTGATACAAAATTTGTATCAAAATCCTTTTCAAGTTTTTTTAACTCATGAGCTTCACATCTTAAAACTTTTGCCAATTTTTGCCGAACTGTTACCGATAAAAATAACTCTTTACCGGATTCAATTTCTTCAATTTCACTCAATTCAATATTAGAAGCCATCGCAAGCCCTTTTGCAGAAAGTCCTAAATCATCACGTTTCTTTTGTACAAACTGAGCCAAAGTTTTCATAAGGGAATTATATCATAAAATTGCACATTTTGATATTTTATTACAAAATAAACTTTAGAGGTTGGATTTTTTTAAATAATACCGTATAATGTATATAAGAGATATCAAGAGGATACATTAGCTATGAAATCATTAAAAGAAGTTTCAACAGAAAACAAAATTCACGACAGGTTAAAAGATTTTCCGAAATGCTTGGAACTTGTGGAATACTTGTTTGCAGATGAAGAATTACAAGAAATGCAAGATTATTCCAATAATGTATCAATTAAACGTCTTGGATATAATGACCACGGGCCGGTGCATATGCGTCAGGTTGTAAGCAATGCAATAAAAATGATGAAAATTTTGCATGAATGCAAAATTCCTACTTCACTAGAAAGAGAAGAAGTAGGAACATTTGAAGACAGTATGTGCGCCGTAATTCTAGCAGGCTTAATGCACGATTTAGGTATGTCAATCGGACGTCAAGGACACGAAGAAATGTCAGCTCTACTTGCACAACCAATTATAGACAGAGCTTTAATGCATATATTTCCTGATAATCTTCATAAAAGAGTTATTATCAAATCCGTAGCCACTGAAGCAATTGTCGGTCATATGTCAACAAGAAAAATTCATTCGATAGAAGCCGGATTGATACTTGTTGCTGACGGCTGTGATATGACAAAAGGAAGAGCAAGAATTCCTATGGCATTAAACAAAACTCCTCGTGTCGGAGATATTCACAAATATTCCGCAAATGCTATAAACAGAATAGGCATCCATAAAGGAGAAAGAAAACCTATAAAAATTGATATTGAAATGTCCGCAGATGTCGGATTTTTCCAAATAGAAGAAGTTCTGTTAACAAAAATTGACTCAAGTCCTGCAAAAGAATTTATTGAATTATATGCCGGAGTTGAGGGGCAAGAACGTAAGTGCTATTTGTAATTTACTGTTTTGATAAATCAAATAATGTTGACAAAATATCTTCGTTATAGCGATTATCCGTTGCGCTGAATGGCAAGACTATACCTCCAAACTCTTTTTCAACATTTTTTATTACATTAAGCGTTTTGTTCTTAGGAACATAATCCATTTTGGTCACTATTGTAATTATCGGTAATTTATATGCCAAAACCCATTCTCTCATCTGATAATCATTCTTTTGAATTTCATGTCTGCCATCTATAAATTGCACAAGAGAACATATCTCTTCCCGCTTCAATAAATATTCTTCCAAATATTTTTGCCATTTGTTCTGTGCTTCTTTAGAAACTCTTGCATAACCATATCCGGGCAAATCTGCAATCATAAATTTTCCGGAGAAATCAAAAAAATTTATTAATCTAGTTTTTCCCGGGGTATTAGAGGTTTTTGCAAGTTTTCTATGATTAGCAATACCATTTATAAAAGAGGATTTGCCAACATTCGAACGCCCGAGCAAAGGAAATTCAGGAAGATTAAATGTCGGACATTGCGACAATTTTTCTGCACTAATTATAAATTTTCCAGTTAAAAATTTTTCTGCCATATATTAAATATAACATAAAACTATTAAATCTGTAATAAACTATTGACGCAAAACTCCAAATTACTAAAAATAAACCACTATGAAGTAAAACCCTAAATCCGACTTTTTTATTTGTCTGATTTTAGGGTTTCAGCTTACACACTTTAACGCTATCTTATTTCATCATCAAAGCTTTTTTTTGAGACTCTTTTATCCTATGTCTAAATAAAATCGTTTGAAATAATCCGTACATCTTATCACTATCAACAACAGTAATTTGAGACCTGCCGTCTTTCATAAAATCTATGTTAACGGCAGGTTTCTTCTCAAAAATATTATCCGTTGTTTGAATATTCACAATCTGAAACAAGCCCTCTTTCAAAATACTCAAGGGCTCTCTCCAGAATATTTCAAATGATTTGCGAATATCAAATTTTGTCATTTTTTAAAATTTATACTTTCTGCTGATATTTTTCTATTAAAGAATTGATATAACTTGCGTCTTCAGCACTCGGAAGCATCTGCAAGTACTGTTTGTAGTACTTGATTGCACCCTGATAGTTCAATTCTTTTTCGAAAGACATTGCTTTTAACTTAGTAATGTCAGGGCTATTGTGATAGAAGTCAATTGCTTTGTTACAGTATTCAATTGCAGAAGCATAATTTCCTTCTTTGTATTCTCTTTGAGCGATATCAAAGAATTCGTTTGATTTTGTTTCACAAAGATCAATATATGCAATTCCGTTCTTTGCAATAACATTCTCAGGATCCTGCATCAACGCTTTCTTTAATGCTGTACGAGCAGTTCTGAATTGTTTATTATGAACAAGAATTTCTGCTAAATATAATTCATCCTGAACATTGTCTGCGAAATTAACTGCATTTTCAAATGTATAAACTGCGTCACTTTCACGACCTAAAGCAAGATATGCTTCACCTTTAATTACGTTATCCATTACAGAGTTACCTGATGATTGAATAATATAATTAATACTATCCTTTGTCATAGGTAATTGGTGAGTCAATCTTGCAAGCTTAATTTTTGCAAGGTGGAAATCTAATCTGTTAGGAACACGCTTGATAGCTTCATTGATATAGTCATATGCCATATACAATTCTTTGTTTGTAGTAAATCTTCCGCTATCACCTTTATCTTTAGACATTTCATAATATGTATTAGCAAGACCTACGATTGCATCATTACCATATACACTATCATTTACTAACTTTGAGTAATAGTCTAAAGCTTGATAATATTTTCTTTCTTCTAATGATAAATCTGCAACCCTCATAATAGCATCGCTATATCCAGGGTTGATAGCAATTGCAGTCTTTAACTGTTCAATTGCGAATTCAGCATCAGAACGTTTTTCATATATGTTAGCTAAATTGATATAAGGACGAGTATTTTCAGGTTTTACGGTAATAGCTTTTTTGAAAGAATTAATAGCCGCAGCCTGGTTACCTTGTACCAAATAGCATTCACCCTGTAATGTTAGTGCAGGGTTTGAATTAGGATTGATATGGAGTGAGTGGTTCAACCAAGTTAATGCCTTGTTATAATCTTTTTGACGAACAGCAACTTGTCCTAAGTGATACATTGCTGTAGGGTTGTGAGAGTTGCATTTCAAAGATTGCATAAGATAATTTTCAGCTTCTGTTAAGTTTCCGTTGATTAACTCAAGGTTACCTAAATTATCATATGCATTCGCAAAATTAGGATTAATCTTAGTAGATGTTAAGAATAGCTGTTTTGCATCTTCCTTGTTACCAAGTAACAATGTTGCAATACCCATTGCATTATATGCTTGGTAAAAATTACCGTTAAGATTAACTGCTTTTACAAATTCTTTAATTGCATCGTTTAATAATTCTTTTGAATCACGAATGTATGTAACGTCAGAAGAAGTACGACGTTTCAAATAAACCATACCTTGAGCATAATGCAATGGCGCATAGTTAGGATATTTTGCTAACAATGTATCCAACTCAGCTTGAGCCGGAGCCAATTTTTGCTGGTATGCCATCCATAATATTCTTAAACTTTGAGCTTCTATGTCATCAGGATGAACTTTTAATGCATATTTTAAAGCATTATCAGCTTCATCATATGTATGATATTCAATCATTTTGTTAATAGCTGCATATCTTTGATATACATTTGGAGCAACGTTGCTTTTTGCAACTTGCGCCTGCAATTCTTCAGATAATGCAGGTGAAACACTTAGAATGCTTGCACAGATAAATGATGCTATGAGCAATTTTTTGTAATTCATGGTTATTTCTTCCCTTTACTATTTTAATCCTTTTGGGTATATTGTATAATAGTTATTTGAAAAAATCAATAAGGTAACACATGGGGTTGAACAAAAATTCGAAAATCGATTTGGAAGGATTTAAATCGTATATACTCATTGAACGTAACTTTTCAAAGCATACCGCAAAAGCATACTGTGCCGATATTTTAGACTTTTTAATATGGCTTGACGAAGTCTCCTGCGAGGAAGTCAGCTTTTCAAAAGTTCGGGAATATTTGCATTTTATCCAAAAATTTGAGTATAAAAAAACCACAATTTCGAGAAAAATTTCTAGCCTAAGAACCTTTTATAAGTACCTTTACAGGGAAAAAAAGGTCGACTCAAATCCGGCAAGCAATCTAAATTCCCCCAAACGACCTAGAAATTTACCAAAATTCCTCACAATGTATGAGGTGGAACAAATACTAAATAACGTTAAAATCGATACCCCAGCGGGTTTCAGGAATAAAACCATATTGGAACTATTATGGGCAACGGGTTTAAGGGTTTCAGAGCTCAGCGGACTTAATTTTGAAGACCTTAATCTTGATGAAAATGAGATAAGAGTCTTTGGAAAAGGGGCTAAAGAAAGAATTATTCTCGTTTCCGAACGGGCTAAATCTTATCTTGAACGCTACATTGAATCTGCAAGACCTCTTGTGGCAAAAGGATACGAAACTGATACCAATGATAATTCGCCAATATTTATAAATAATACCGGATACAGACTACAACCAAAAACTATCCGCAACGTAATTAACAGTATTGTTGAAAAAATAGATTTGCCCAAACACGTAACCCCGCACGTTTTTAGACATAGCTTTGCAACACATTTAATAGAAAACGGTGCAGACTTAAGAGTTGTACAAGAATTACTCGGACACGCCAGTATTTCTAACACTCAAATATACACCCACATTTCTTCTCAACATTTGAAGGATGTATACGACGAAACACATCCTAGAGCATAGCTATTTTTTGAATAAATCTCGAACAGAAAATTTATGAGTTTTTTCATTATGAAAATCGAGAAACTTTTTCGCAATAGGATTTGAATGAAAACCATTACTATCAACAGTTTTCACCTCACGTTTTGTATCGGTTTTCTCTGTCTCAATTACTGTTAAATTTCTCTCTTTTTCTTGACTCATAATATTATTATACCTCATGTATATAAAAACAACAATCTTTCAAAAATTGCCCTTTAGTATAT
>Ga0256405_10009353_pt1 | contig 13454 bp, 12 predicted proteins | sample RumenRJG_02DNA_FD_189096 | JGI IMG/M metagenome (GOLD analysis project Ga0256405, IMG submission 189096) | Bovine rumen microbial communities from Lethbridge, Alberta, Canada - RJG_02 | ecosystem: Host-associated > Mammals > Digestive system > Stomach > Rumen | place: Canada: Alberta...
CAGGATTGACCTTCTTTGGTTTTTCTTTTTTGCTTGGCACGCGCGAGACGCTTGCCATGCCGTTATGATAATCGTTGAGCGATCCTTTGTATTGGCTTGCCACTAGCAATAAGCCAAGCAAGGACCCATAGCCTTCATCTAAGCATCCAATGGTCTTGCTCTTTGCCTTGACGATCGCTCGTCCTGGGAAAAGCGAGGTTAGGAAGTTATCGATGCCATTAAGCGTTGATGCCCCACCGGTTAAGACGACCGGGAGACGATCATGAGCGCCTTTATATCGGCCAAGCATATCTGAGATTGCATGGTAGACATAATCGGAGAATTGCTTGAAGTATTCCTCGATGACCTTATTGAGATCGCCTTGCTTATATTTGACACCGGCGAACTTTGCTCCAGCATAGGCTTCAAAGTAAGGATCATAGGAGATCTTACGTTCATCATAGCCATACTTCTGCTTCAAGGTCTCAGCTTCCTCTAAGTTGATGTTGAAGGCTTCAGCGATCTTATTGGTTAAGTCATTGCCACCGCAGAAGAAGGTGCGTCCATCATATGGGGTGTGGTTGCCTATCAATGAGATCGAGGTTGTCTTCGCACCCATATCCACGAGCAGGTAAGACGATGGCATATCCTTCAAGGAGCGGATCCATTCACAGAGGCAATAGGTAGAGATACCTTGCGCCTTGATGCGATATGGGGCATGGAGGTAGAGGTTATTATGGGTCTGGAGGCTGCTTTCCGGGATGGTGTGGATCTTCGCACGCATCGTGATGTTCTCGCTCTTCTGCCCAAAGGGCGGATCCTTGAAATGGAGATCACCATCAATGATGAATTCGTCAGGAACGATATCGACGATGCCTAAGCCATCAGGGATCTGCTGCTTACGGACAAGTGAGACAACATTAGAGATATCGAGTTTGGTGATGATGGAATCGCTGCTTGTGGTGCCAGAGCTTTGCTCATTCTGGAAGATGCGCATGCCGATGGCCGGTAACACGGTCGCCACTTCGGTGATGGAGATGCGGACTTTCGCCTGGGCATCATCGACCTCGTTGAAGCGACGTAAAGCGTCTAGATATGCTGCTTCATCCATAAAGCCATCCTTCCACGAGAAAGGAAGCGGGATGAAGGAACGATAGATGCAATAAGGCTCGCCATTTAAGCAATAGCCAACCAATAATTTGACCCCATTGGAGGAGCACTCGAAACAAGCAATCGGTTTATCCATAATTTTCTTCCGCTGTATTTTAATACAGACCTCAGGATTTTCCTAGTATCGGTTAAGGCTACGTTAGTAGTTTTATGACTCAAAAATGTCATAACAAGCTCCTTATGACCCATATTCGCGATATATCTTCCTCAAAGCCATTGGAAGCCATCAAAACAAAGATTCCTTCGATGGCATCGACACTTTCTAACGTCGAAATGAGATAGGAAGAAACCGCAAATAGCAAATTATTAGTATTTATTTAGTAGATATTGAATGTTGATTCGATTTCTTTCTCTTTTCATTCGTAATCATCCACTGCAACAAGAAAACCCCGCATCTAAGCGGGGTCATTGCTTATCCTATTATATATTATAGTTGTTCCACCACGTATGTGACTCCCTCATTCGTTTCGTCAGAAGAGGATTCCTCTTTCTGTTGCTCAGCTAAGGTTGCAGAGACGCTTGCTTGATAAGTGAGCACGACAGGAAGCGAGGCGCCAAATGAAAGTGCGGTAAGAGTCAATAAAGAGAAAGCGAGGAAACGAAAACGGTAATAGGCTTTTTTGTGTCCAGTCTTAACGAGTTTGTCTTTCATGGTCTTTCTCCTTTACTTTCTGATTAGCACTCTGAGTTTCGCCGGTGCGGAGCGATGATTGATCGATAGCTCTTCTTCACTTGGCAGAATCGGTTTTTTGGAATAGAGGTAGAAATCCGGTTCCTTGATGTCTTTCGGCAACAAGGCGATGTTCTCTCTGCTTCCCTCCACTTTCGTTAGTTTTACGAAGGCTTGCTTCACAAGTCGATCATCGAGGCTCATGAAGGTGATGATGGCGAGCCTTCCATCGCTAGAGAGGTATTTTGGACCTTTTTCCAGCAAGGCCATCAGGGCATCTTCTTCATGATTGACCTCGATGCGGATGGCTTGGAAGATCTGCTTGGCTGGATGGCCTTTCTTCGCTAGGGTCTTTTGTGATTTCCCAGCTTTGATCAGCTCAACCAGTTCGAAGGTTGTGGTCACCCGCTTTTTGCTTCTAGCTTCAACGATGCGCTTTGCAACGGCATAGGCATCGTTATCTTCGCCATATTCGCGGAAGACGCGGGTGAGCTCTTCTAACGAATATTCATTGACCAGCGCCTCAGCATCGAAGCCTTGACGTTGATCCATCCTCATGTCGAGTCTAGCGTCTTCTTGATAGGAGAAGCCGCGCGACCCATCATCGAGTTGAGGGGAGCTGACGCCAAGATCAGCGAGGATGCCATCGAGGTGATCGATGCCCTGCTCTTCTAGGATCTCATCAAGCTGCTTGAAGTTCTTTTGGATCAGAACGAAGTTGCTCGAGATCTTGGAGAGTTTCTCCCTACAAGCATCTAAGGCGTCGCTGTCTTGATCTAAGCAGATCAGCTTACCGGTTGTAAGACGCTTGAGGATCTCTGAGGAATGCCCTGCTCTACCACAGGTGCAATCAAGGTAGATGCCATCTGGTTTGATGTTAAGGGATTCGATGGTCTCTTTTAGCATCACTGGGAAATGGGTCATCATACTTTCTTCCTCGGGGCAAGGGATTCAAACTGTGAACCGTGAGCCAATGCGTATTTGGCATAGGCATTAGCATCCCAGATCTCGAAATGGTCCAACGCTCCAATGACAGTGACATCGCTGCCATCGACATAATCGATCAAGATCTCTTTGCCGATGAGGATGCGGCCATGAGCATCGATTTTGACTTCGTTGCTCGAGGCAGTGACCATACGGATATAGGCACGGTTGGATTCATCATTCCAATCTAGCTCCTGCAGCCCTTCCATCATTTTGGAGAAGCTTGCTTCGGGATAGATGGCAATGCAACCTTCGAAGCCACGGACGAGGTAGAATCCGCCCGAGGTCCCTTCCATCAGTTTGGAAGGTAATTGCAGCCTGCCTTTCTCATCGAGGCTACGGTTGTATTTGCCTAGGAACAATTTTCCCACTTTTTCCCACCTGTGCCTAAATATTACCCTCTTTGCCCCTATTTTGGCAAGCACAATTCGTAAAGAATTTTATGCACACCAAAAAAAGCCCGATAACATCGAGCTTTTAAGAATGTAATTGTTGGCAATTGCTAATCGATTTCAATGTCATCGAAGGGCGATTCACGATGGATGGGCTCATCCCCTTCTTCGAAAAAGGATACCCCATCTTCTTCTTCTGGAAGCTTGGAACCGTCACGGAGCGGCTTGATGGGAACCTGCGCCCTCAATATAGCAAAGGCGATATCGCGCGGCTCGATGAGGTTATTGGGGAAGACATAGCCTTCATCCTCGCCAAGCTCATCTTCAAGCAACTCGAAATATTCATCCATATCCACAGGGTAAGCAAAGGGTTTGTTATCGCGCGCGTCTAATAGTAACAAGTCGGCCGAGATATGAGCCATCATGAAATAACGCTCATTCTGCTTTGAAATCTCGCCAGACAGGTGGCAGGCTTCGATGCCAACAAGCGGGTAAAACGGGGTAAAATCAAAATCACGAAAACTCACATCCTCATCGACTTCGACCGGACGGGCTGGGGTGATGAAGGAACGGTAGATCTTCATTATTGCCTGAGGGCAGCGCCGAACTTATATTCAAGGGCTTTCTGCACCTTCTCCACTGCTAAGGCAGTTTCTTCGTCCTTCAAGGTCTTCGATAGATCAAACAAGGTCAAGCTAAGGGCAATGGACTTCTTGCCTTCGCCGATATTCTCGCCTTCATAGAGGTCGAAAATCTCCACCTTCTTGATGAGCGGATCGGCTTTTAAAGCCGCCATGCGGATATCGGCATAGGAATACTTCGCATCGATGACAAGAGCGATATCGCGGCTCACCGATGGGTATTTGGATGGGATGACCGCCTTGATTGGGGAAGATTTGTTCTCTTCAATCGCGACAAGGTCGAGTTCCATCAAATAGACGTCTTTGACCCCATAGACCTTTTCCTGGTTTGGATGGAGTTTAGCGATATAGCCAACAAGTTTCTTGCCGAAATAGATGCCGGTGCAGATATAGGGGTGATAGAGCTGCTTATGGTCTTCAATCGGAGCGAAACGGTAACGGTTCTCGTTGAGGCCATAGATACCCATGATGCCTTCAAAATACCCCTTCATGTCATAGAAATCATAGCTAGAAGCGCCAAGTTTGCCCTGACCAAGCTTCTCGCCCATAAGCAAGACACCGAGATGACGGCTTACATGATGTGGGGAATCAATATCCGACATCTCGAAGATGGCAAGGTTCTTAATTTGATGGGCGGCGTTATATCCAGCGACAGAAAGCAAGGAACTAGCTAGTCCAAGTCGGACCGCTTCATGGTCTTTGGTCATCGGGTTAGAAAGCATATATGGCTCGTCGATATTAAGCGTATCGAACTTCATCGCCTCTTCCTTGGTAAGAAGGGTATAGGTATGGACGAAGCTGATGCCACGGGATAACAAATAATGACGGATATCACGCTGGAGCTGCTGCGACGGGGTTAACCCATTACAGGCAAGAGAGACCTCAGGGAGGGTCGATGGGACGTTATCGTATCCTAAGATACGGATGACTTCTTCGCTTAGATCCGCTTCCCCATCGACATCGATGCGGTAACTTGGGACTAAGACATGGAGGTCTTCGCCGTGAATCTCAACATCGAAGAAGTCTTTACGTAAGGTATCGACCACTTCTTCAAGCGTGAATTTTGTGCCAAGGCGGCCATTGATATAGCCTAAAGAGGTATCGACGTATTTGCGGTCATGGTTCATCGTATCGTAGGTCACGATATCCTCGATGACTTCCGCATCCGCTAAAGTCTTTAACAGGTAGGCAACGTATTCTTGGACATATTGGGCTTGATGTGGGTTGATGCCTTTGCAGAAACGCAAGGAGGAATCACTGATCAAACCTAAGCGATTAGAGGTATGACGGATGCTTGCGCCATCAAAATAAGCAGCTTCGACGACGATGTTCTTGCATCCTTCATCCACGCGGCAAATATCGGCAGTCATGATGCCTGCTAAACACATGCCTTGACGCTTACTCGCCACAAGCAAGTCTCCTTTTTCTAGCATATAGGTCTTGCCATCCATGGCGAGGAATTCACCTTCATAATCATCGATGACTTCTACGGATGGGGAAGGAAGCTTATCGAGGTCATACATATTGAGTGGCTGACCGGTGACAAGCATCACGAGGTTACCGATATCAACGATGTTGTTGATGGAGCGGATACCTGCTGACTGTAATAAGTTAGAAACCCATTTCGGGGATGGTTTGACTTTGATGTTGCGGGCAACCATGCCGGTAAACAATGGGCACTTGTTTGTAGCAGAGCCAACTTTAAAGGAAGTTGGGACTTTCTTTGCCTTTCCAAAATCCATCGGCTTGAAATCAAGATTGAATAAGCAAGCGACTTCACGCACGACATTATCATAGGCGTAAAGATCTGGGCGGTTTGGCAATAAAGATAAATCCAAGACGACATCATCTAAGCCAAGATATCCTAATACATCGCTTTCTCCCACTGGGGCATCTTCTGGAAGCTCTTCGATGCCAGTCTGGCTCTTCTCGGAAAGGTATTTGGCTTCCACGCCGAGCTCCAATAACGAGCAGCACATGCCATCGGAATCGACGCCACGGATCTTGCTGGGCTTGATTTCGATTTCTGGAAGCTTCGCTCCGGTCCTAGCGACGATGACTTTAAGCCCAACTCTAGCGTTAGGAGCGCCGCAGACGATCTGATGGACGCCAAAACCACCTTCATCGACTTGAAGGATATGGAGGTGATCAGAATCTGGATGAGGGATGCAGGAGATGATCTTGCCAATGACGAGATTGGTGCCTCTAGCTAAATAAGAGATCTCTTCCACTTCCGCACCCGCAAACGTCAAGCGTTTGGCGAGGTCTTCGGGGGTGATATTGCTTAGATCGAGTCTAGAGCAAAGATATTTATATGAAACTTTCATGGTGATCTCCTCTCTTATTTCGCGTTGAATGGCTCTAAGAAGCGCATATCGTTTTGATAGAAGCGACGGATATCATCGATGCCATAACGGAGCATCGCGACGCGCTCAATGCCAACGCCGAAAGCGAATCCGCTCCATTCTTTTGGATCATAGCCGCACATCTCTAAGACGCGTGGGTTGACCATGCCGGCACCAAGGATCTCAATCCAACCGGTGCCTTTGCAGATATTGCAGCCCTTGCCATGGCAAGCAAAGCAAGAGACGTCGACTTCTACGCTAGGCTCAGTGAATGGGAAATAGGAGGAGCGTAAGCGAACTTCCCTGCCCTCGCCAAACATCTTCCTAGCGAATAGTTCCAAGGTCGCTTTCAAGTTGGCGATCGAGATATTCTTATCGACAACCAATCCCTCAATCTGGCCGAATTGATGGGAATGGGTCATGTCATCGTCATCGCGGCGATAGGCTTTGCCTGGAGCGATCATGCGGATGGGGCGCTTTTCTTCCATCTCCAGCATCTTATGCGCCTGTGCAGCCGAAGTCTGGGTACGTAAGAGTAGATCCCCAATGAGGTAGAAGGTATCCTGCATATCACGGCTAGGATGGTCTTTCGGGACATTGAGCAATTCGAAGTTGAAGCGATCGGTTTCGATATCGCGTCCTTCGCAGACCTCATATCCCATCTCTAAGAAGACATCCGTGACTTCATCGATGATCAAGTGATATGGATTGATCTTGCCTGGTCTAGCATCTCTGCCAGGTAAGGTTAAATCAATGGCCTCTTGGGCGAGCTTGGCGTTCAACGCTTCTGCTTCTAGTCCATCTTTTTTGATGTTATATGCCTCGGTGACAGCGTTTCTGACTTCATTGACAGCCGCGCCGAACGAGGCTTTCTCTTCGTTTGGGATGTCTTTCATGAGTAGCATCAAGCCAGGGATTTTGCCTTTTTTAGCAAGATAAGCAGCAAAGAAAGTGGCGAGAGCTTCTTTATCATGCACCTGTTCTAGTGCGGCAAGGGCCTCAACTTTCAGTCCCTTTGCAAGTTCAATCTGTTCCATAGGTTACCTCCAGGAAAAATAAAAAGGCGGATGAGGGAGCCATATCTGGCGGTGCCATCCCTCTTCGCCTACTGTAAGCGCGCTTAATTGCCTTTAACGCGGGCCGCGGCTAGGTCACCCTAACGTTCTCCTTGGCGAATTCGCGGACTTCATCGGAAGAGGGTTCCACTATTCCTCTTCTCCCTATACCCGAAGCGACCCGGTACTACTCCAATTCTTCGAACATCGATATTCTATGCTTCTTATTTAAAATAAGAAAGAAGCAATTGCTAGATTTCACGGAAGCTTTTTATAGCGAATATAATTCAAAGAACTTTTATTAGCAAACCTTGCGAATGGTCCTTTTTGGTATAGGGTCGCCCAGAACTGACAAGGATCAAAAGCAATCCGACTCATTTTCGCTGCGATATCCTTATGATTTAGAAAGGCTACTTTAAAATTTTGAATGCCCTTGGTCATAAACATCTCATCAATGGATCTGAGATTCGTGGACCTGATGATTTCATCTTCAAAATTCAACACGGATTGAACATGTATGATTTTGGATAAAGAATACTGTTTCAGTGTTTGGATGTTTCTCTTGAGGATATCCTGGTTTCCTTTATCGATATCATACACAAGCACAACAACGGTATTTTGCTTGATGGCCCTTGCTCTTGCCTGCGTAATGGTTTTATTGACAGCATTCAGTATTTCGACCTTGCCAGGCTTTAAAAAGGCATGTTCGCCGGTTTTATAGATATTAGGCTCTGTTAGACATGTCTACTGATAAGCCGCCTATTTTGGTGTAAAATTTGAACGCCAAACCAAACCGCCCCAGCAGACTCCGGCCGAACGGAGGATGCCTTTGTTCAGCCAACCATGGGCTTGGTTTGGCGATTGAGTCTGCGACGGTTGGCTGACCAAAGGCTTTCTTTGCATGGAAGCCAACGAAATATCCAAGATCGTCGAATCGATGTTCGAGGACGAGCTCGACATCCTTTCCCAACTGCTGTCGCTTTCCGACCCCGAGCGTTCCGACGCTATGATCCTCCGCGAGAACGGAAGGCCTTTCTGCGATGCCTGCGGATGCGCCATGTCGAAGAACGGAACCGATGGCAACGGCCACCAGAAATGGATATGCAAGGGGTGCGGCAAGACGCTTTCCTCGACGACTTCGAGGCCGCCCATGAGGACCAAGCTGAACGCCAGGAAATGGCTTCGCTTCGTGAAATGCGAGCTCGCCGGCATCCCACTCAGGGCATCCGCCGCGGCATGCCGCATCTCGCTGAAGACGGCGTTCATGCTGAGGCAGAAGCTGCAATGGGCGATTTCGTCGGCAGCGTCGGCGGTTTCCCTCGGCGGAAGGGTCGAGCTGGACGGCAAATTCGTCAGGGTAAGCTTTAAGGGCACGAAGACGGCGAACATGCCGAGGGCCAGCAAAAGGCGCGGCCACGGAAGCGCCGGCCACACCCACAAGGTTTGCATCCTTTTCGCCATCGACGAAAGCGATGCCTTCGTCGGAAGGGTCGTTGGGATCGGCGACGAGACCAGGGAAAAAGCTGATGCGGTCCTGCCTTTTCTCAAAGGATGCGCGACTTTGGTCACCGACGAGCGGTCCTGCTACGAGTCCTTCGCCGCGGACAACGGCTTCGCCCACGTGCAGATTAAGGCCATCGCCGGCCACTCCAATGAGGATGGCGAGACCATGAACGAGGTCAATGGACTGATGTCCGAATTTGATACGTGGTTCTCCAAGTTCAGGGGCGTCTCCTCGAAGCACCTTCAGGGCTACGTCGACCGCTTCCTTTTCCAAAAGGCGCTTTCCTATACCAAGGAGGTGCTGGATAGGCCCGCCGCCGAGATTTCGGCAGTCCTCAGGTCGAAAAGCGTCATACTTTGCCGCGAGGTCTTCGCCAAAGCCATGCCTTTTGACGTCAAGGAAGCCTATGGAAAATGGCATTACGGAATCTTTGACTAGCCTGCTTATCAGTAGACATGTCTAACAGAGCCAGATATTAATGAACTTTTCCTCACATTCGCCTTCCACCAGATACAATATAATTTCATTCTTTGACATTGCGCAGCATCTCCTCAATTTCGAATACATGCGCGGTTTCCGGTGCGATATCGAAATAATCGTTGTCATAAAGATTCTTGACGACAACATTATTGCGCTTTTCAACATCGGAAGCGCATATAGAGGTGATCGTGATCTTATGATCAACTTTTTTCTTGCCTAAAAACATAAAGCTATGAAGCGGAAAAGGCAATAGGAGAACTTCAGAATTATGCGTCGTAAAGAACAATTGCTCGCAATCGCCAAGCAAAGATATCATCAGATTCAGCATCGCAATCTCCAAATTGGAATCAACGTAGGAAAAAAGTTCGTCAACATAGAATAGGCCATTCCGATGTTTGCCTAAAGAATAGATGACATCCGCGATCATAATCCCGTACTTAGTGCCACTAGAAAGATACCTGATATCCGCGATCTTATCCCCTGATCTAACAATGGCGGTCTTCCCGTCATCGTATTTGATGATATAGGCGTTATCTAATTCAGAACTCACCATAACAGTTGCGATATTGGGATCCAATGTCACCAAGACCTTTTGCAAAATCGATGCAAACAATCCACGTTCTGAAGGATTTAATTCTAATAAAAAGCGATCGAATCCAGTCTCCGTTATAGGCATAGCGATATACCAACCATCCGTATGCGAAATCTTATTCAAACACTCTAGATAATCCAAATTACTAGCTTTATTCACTAAATTACTACATGCCGATTCGTAGGTATCGCTGTGCCTAAGGGTCGCATAACTATAGTCCATTTTAATATCGTGCCCATTCGGCATATCATGGTCTTTTAGAACGCGAATTACGATACGGTTCAGGACATACTTACTCTCTTTAGTCTTAGATACGTAATCCAGGGAAATCGACATTTGATCAGAACCGTCCGAGATTAAATTAAGGATATTCTTGCTTTCTTTGTTACGTAAAAAGAGGCAAATCCCCCAAATGGCTTTGCCCAAAGAAGATTTGCCATTGGAATTACCACCCATAACAATGTTTATTTTTTTATATCGAAAATTAGGAACACCATCTAAGCATTCATCGCCTAAGGTATTGTTTTTGATCTTTTTTGGATAGGTAAAGTTCAAATGAAGATCTTCAAACCCTAAGACATTGCAAAGTTTTAAATCTAATATGATCATATATGACACTCCATTACTTCAAATACTTTGAACAAATAAAGTATATTAAAATAGCAGATTATTGTCAAACGGCATAATATCGACACACAAACGAACAATATCGCCAATCTTCCAAAATCAATTTTAAAATGATAAATTTAGACTGATAAAACAGTATGTAAAACAGTGTTTCTTTTATACTTACCTACAAAAGGACAATTTGTCCTATGCCATGTTTTCTAATCGGACAATTTGTCCGGTTTAGAATCCAATGATAGGACATCATTTTGCAAGATAATGCATTAAGATGCCACCAGCGACGCCGACATTCAAAGATTCCATCTTGCGGATGCTGATTCTCAAATTGGCATCGGTTTGCTCTAGCAATGCCTTAGACATACCCTGACCTTCATTGCCTAAGATCAACGCGATTTTGTCCGCTTTCCTTTGATAGTCTTCCATGGCTTCTGCATGCTCTAATGCACTGCCAAGAACGATATATCCATGCTGGTGAAGCATATCAACAAGTCCAGATTCATCCTCATAATGCAAGCGGATATGGAACAATGATCCTTCGCTGGAAGCGATGACTTTCGGATTAAATGGTGAGCAACTCCCCTTCAGGAAGATCACATCTTCAAAGCCAAATGATGCGGCGGTGCGTAGCAAGGTGCCGATATTACCGGGGTCTTGGATTCGATCTAAAATCAAAATATCTCCAGCAAAACCCTCATATTTCGGTAATTCGCATAGGCCAATGATCTTTTCAAAAGTCACGGCTTTAGATAGTTTCTTCAGAATCGCTTCATTAACTAAGGTGCATTTGACGCCTTTTAATTGAGGGTCTTTTAAGGCATAGACCTCTTTTAAGGCGCCGCAACTATAAGCGACTTCGACACTATGGAATCCTTCGATGATAAAACCATCCCTGCTAGGATGATCATAAAGCTTCGCAAGGGCTTTGATGCGTGGGTTATCTTTCGAGGTGATGATATCAGGATTCATGGATGTGCTTCCTTAGTAACGTATGTAATCTATCATAATCTGGGCAATAACGATAGACGATATCGTAAAACCCTTTCTGGTGGTTGCGCTCAAAATGATGGGCCAATTCATGGACGATGATGGCATCGATGATCTTTCTATCGTAATAAGCCAGGTCCGTTGCATAAGTGATGCGATGGGTTTTCATAGAATTCACCCCATAACGAGTAGACATTGAACGCACGCTGACTTTATAAGAAGGGGTGACGCCCATCAATGCCCCAAAATATAAAGTGCGTTCCGTGCAGTATTTCAATAATTCCTGTTTCAGAAACTTTTGGATATCATCATCGGATAAACTTCCTCTAGGCTGATATTGCCCAAAGAAATAGTATCCATTTTCATCTAGATCGCTCGGACGTTTTTGAATCTTTTGAAGTAATGAAGGCAAACTATTATTTACAAATTCATCGATACGACGCATCGAAGTTAAATAAGGGGCAGAAATCAAAAGCTCACCCTTTTTGCCAATGCGCAAGGAAAGCCGATGCGTCATCCGCGTGGTGATCTTAGCGGGATAGGCCACGCCGTTATATGTGTAGGTTTTATTCGTTTGCACCACTTTATTATACCAACATTTGAATAAATTAATGCTTTAAGCATTCTTTTTCTAGCAATAAGAATATGGCTGGATTATCATATCGCAGTCCTATGGAAAAGATGTTAGTCTCTGCTTGCCTTGCTGGTGAGAATACCCGCTATGATGGCAAGAACAATGAAATGCAAGCGCTCATAGAGCAATTGCAGCAATATTATGACCTTGTTTTGTTTTGCCCCGAGGTCGCAGGTGGATTAGGAACGCCGCGTATCCCGTCTGAGATCCGTGGCAACCAAGTCATCAATGAGAAAGGCAAGGATGTCACATCCGCTTTCCTTTCTGGCGCACAGGAAGCCTTAAGGCTATGTGATTTCTTCCAGATCAAGGTCGCGTTGCTCAAAGATGGATCGCCTTCTTGTGGATCAAGCAAAATCTATGATGGCAGCTTCAGCCACCGCAAGAAAGATGGTATGGGCGTAACTGCGCAGCTATTATCCAGCCATGGTGTGACCGTCTATAACGAAGAAAGCGTCGCTACGCTCTTAGAAGGACTCAAGCGTCGTGACCAGGTCCGCGCCGAACGTGACCGCATCCGGATTGCCAAATCTGAGAATGAGGTTGCAGAACAAGAGCAGCAAGAGCGTCAAAGGCGTCCTCAGCAAACGCGTAAGCTACATGAAGAGAGAGAACGTCGCCCCTACTCGCATGAGCGTAAACCTTATGGGGATAAGAAACCGCGTGGTGATCGTAAGAGTTTCGGTGATAGAAAACCTTATGGTAAAATAGGCGATCATAAAGGTCCAAAAGGACCATATAAGAAGAAACCATTCAAGAAACGCGAAGACTGAGCGATATGTCTCAGTCTTTTGTTTATGTAGCCTAAAATCTTAAATAACCCTGCAAATACCACTTATTTTCTAATTTAAGGTTCAATTTCAAGCTCGACCAATTTAAACATACGATCAAGATATACAACAGGAAACGGCTTGATTGGGACACCCGCAAGTGCAAAGGCTTGGTTTGCTAAGCCCCTGATATATGGGAAAAGGAAACCAAATGTTAGTAAACGTACATATTCTACATGCTCAGCGTTATTAGGATCGAAATGTTTGAGTTCAAACAAAGCATGCATCTCAAAGAAGGCGATATCACCCTTATCGGACTTTGCTTGGATACCAATTTCTAAGTTTCCGTTCTTTTGATATTTCATCATCCCAGCAAAAAGCCAATCGATTTGATTAACCTCCTGGTCTTCTTGAAGGTTCAAAGAAACAACAGTCGTCCAGTTTTTCTTATGCACACACTGCAAGGATTTTTTCATGATTGCCCCTTTCTCCACTATTTTTATCTGAGCCTATCGTTCGAAATGTTCTGCCAAAGCAATGATGAAACTGAAGACTACCATTTTCAGTATCTACGCTCGTCCATGGCATTTCTAAAGAGTCTGCTCCAAGATGTTTAGCAAAAAACTC
>Ga0256405_10009354_pt1 | contig 13451 bp, 14 predicted proteins | sample RumenRJG_02DNA_FD_189096 | JGI IMG/M metagenome (GOLD analysis project Ga0256405, IMG submission 189096) | Bovine rumen microbial communities from Lethbridge, Alberta, Canada - RJG_02 | ecosystem: Host-associated > Mammals > Digestive system > Stomach > Rumen | place: Canada: Alberta...
TCCTTCCGTCAGGAAGGCGGCCCTGCAGAGTCTTCAGCGCTTCGCAGAATTGGGTATTTTATACGAGCGATTGGCCAAAAGTGCTACGAAATCCATTGATTTAGATATTTTTTAAATAATTCTTGCCCGTTTCTAGAGATTTATTTGTACTTTTGTGCGGTTTTTAACCAGTTTAACCACATAAAATGAGAGAAAGTGTCAAAGAAACGGTCAAGGATATCCTGACCCATTACTTAGAACTGAACAAGTACAGGAAGACGCCTGAGCGCTATACCATCCTCGATGCGGTCTATAGTACTACAGGGCATTTCACGCTCGAAGAGCTTGGCGATAAGCTCATCGATGAATACAACTTCCGAGTGAGCAGGGCCACCCTCTATAACACGCTGAAGCTCTTCATGGAGCTGCGTCTGGTCATTCGCCATCGCGTCCAGTCCACCACGCGTTATGAGGCCTGCTACGACAGCAATGGTCATTGCCATCAGGTTTGCACCATGTGTGGCCGTGTCACGGAGGTCAAGTCACAGCCTGTCATCGATGCCATCAGGTCGTTGCGTGCCAAGCGTTTCCATAAGGACGGCTTCACGCTCTATATCTATGGCATCTGCAGTAGCTGTCAGGCCAAGATCACGCGTAAGAGTCGTGAAGAAGAGAGAAAAAAGAACCAAAATAGATAAAACAACAATGAATCAAGGAAAAGTAGATGTCCTGCTGGGTTTGCAGTGGGGCGACGAAGGAAAAGGTAAGGTAGTTGATGTGCTCACCCCTCAGTATGATGTGGTGGCTCGTTTTCAGGGCGGTCCCAATGCCGGTCATACGCTGGAGTTCGAGGGTCAGAAGTATGTGCTTCGCTCCATCCCCTCTGGCATTTTCCAGGGTGGTAAGGTAAATATTATAGGTAATGGTGTTGTCTTGGCTCCCGACCTGTTCATGGAAGAAGCCCAGGCGCTTGAGGCCAGCGGCCATGAACTCAAGGAGCGCCTGCATATCTCCAAGAAGGCCCATCTCATCATGCCCACCCACCGTCTGCTCGATGCAGCCTATGAGGCCCAGAAGGGCAAGAACAAGGTAGGTACCACCGGCAAAGGCATTGGTCCCACCTATACCGACAAGATTTCCCGCAATGGCCTGCGTGTAGGCGATATTCTCGACAACTTCGAGGAGAAATATGCCGCCCACAAAGCCCGTCATATGGCCATTTTGGAAAGTCTAAACTTCAAATTTCAAACCTCAAATTTCAAAGAAGTAGAAGATAAGTGGCTCGACGGAGTGAACTACCTCCGCCAGTTCCACTTGGTTGATTCCGAGCACGAAATCAACAAGGCCCTGCGTGCTGGCAAGTCCATTCTCTGCGAGGGTGCTCAGGGCACCATGCTCGATGTCGATTTCGGTTCCTATCCCTTCGTCACTTCCAGCAACACCATCTGTGCCGGAGCCTGCACCGGTCTGGGCATCGGTCCCAACAAGATTGGCGAGGTCTATGGCATCATGAAGGCCTACTGCACCCGTGTCGGTGCCGGTCCCTTCCCCACCGAGCTGTTCGACGAGACGGGCAAGCGCATCCGTGACCTGGGTCATGAATACGGTGCAGTCACCGGTCGTGAGCGCCGTTGTGGTTGGATCGACCTGGTAGCCCTGCGCTACAGCATCATGGTCAATGGTGTCACCCAGCTCATCATGATGAAGAGCGATGTGCTCGATGGCTTCGACACCATCAAGGCCTGCACCGCCTATAAAGTTAATGGTGTAGAAACTCGCGATTTCCCCTATGACATCGAGCGTGGCATCGAGCCTATCTATCAGACCCTCCCCGGTTGGAAGACCGACATGACGCAGTTCACCAGCGAGGACCAGTTCCCAGAGGCCTTCCGCAACTATATCAAGTTCTTGGAAGCAGAATTGGAAACACCCATCAAAATCATTTCAATTGGCCCAGATAGAGCCCAAACAATCGTAAGAAATGGCAAATAAACCGTCTATCCCAAAGGGAACGCGCGACTTTGGTCCCGTTGAGATGGCCAAGCGCAACTATATCTTCAACACCATCCGCTCCGTCTATGAGCTCTATGGTTTCCAGCAGATAGAAACCCCTGCGCAGGAAACCCTGCAAACGCTGATGGGCAAATACGGTGAGGAAGGTGACAAGTTGCTGTTCCGTATTCAGAACAGTGGTGCCAAGGCCTCTGAGCCTGCAGAGAAAGGTCTCCGCTACGACCTGACGGTGCCCTTCGCCCGTTATGTGGTGATGCACCGTGAGGAACTCCAGATGCCCTTCAAGCGCTACCAGGTACAACCCGTATGGCGTGCCGACCGTCCTCAGAAAGGTCGCTACCGTGAGTTCTACCAGTTCGATGGCGATGTGGTCGGTTCCGACTCCCTGCTCAACGAAGTCGAGCTCATGCAGATTGTCGACGAGGTGTTCCGTCGCTTGGGCATCCGTGTGGAGATCAAGATCAACAACCGTAAGATCCTCACCGGTATCGCTGAGGTCATTGGGGCAGCCGACAAGATAGTAGATATCACGGTAGCCATCGATAAGCTCGACAAGATAGGCATCGACAATGTCAATGCCGAACTCCGTGAAGATGGCCTCACCGAGGAGCAGATCCAGAAGCTCCAGCCCATCATCCTCCTCCAAGGTACCAACGACGAGAAGCTCGCCACCATCGCAGAAGTCCTCAAGGACAGCGAGACTGGCCTGAAGGGCATTGAGGAAGTAAAGTTTATCCTCTCCACCCTTACATCAGCCATCTTACATCTTACATCATCCATCAGTTTAGACCTCACGCTCGCCCGTGGTCTAAACTACTACACCGGCGCCATCTTCGAAGTCAAGGCCCTCGATGTAGAGATGGGCAGCATCACCGGTGGTGGTCGTTACGACAACCTCACGGGCATCTTTGGTCTGCCCGGTCTCTCGGGTGTAGGCATCTCCTTTGGTGTCGATCGCATCTATGATGTGCTGAACACCTTGGACCTCTATCCCAAGGATTCACTCACCACGACCCAGGTGCTCTTCATCAATTTCGGTGAACAGGAGACCGCCTATTGCCTGCCTATTATTAATAAGGTACGTAGCCAAGGCATCCGTGCGGAGATATTCCCCGATGCAGCCAAGATGAAGAAGCAGATGTCCTATGCCAATGCCAAGCAGATTCCCTTCGTAGTCCTTGCGGGCGAGAACGAGATGAATGCCGGCAAGGTAACTCTCAAAAACATGACTACAGGCGAACAAGCCTTACTGACTCCCGACGAATTGATTGAAAGGTTAAGGATTAAGGGTTAAGGGTTATGAAAAAGGCGTTTTTGGTTTTTGGTTTTTGTTTTTTGTTATTTTCTTTCTCGAATGAGAAGAAAACGACGATTTTCATCATCGGTGATAGTACCGCTGCGAAGAAAGACCTGTCCACCGGTTCTCCAGAGCGAGGGTGGGGTATGGCCCTGCAGGACTATTTCACCGACCCTGTAGTGGTTGACAATCATGCCGTGAATGGACGCTCCTCGCTGAGTTTCTACAACGAGGGCCGTTGGGCCAAGGTGCTAGAGAAGCTGCAGCCCGGCGATTATGTCATCATCCAGTTCGGTCATAACGATGAGAAGCCCTCTGTCGACCGCCATACCGAGGCCCATTCCACTTTCCAGTGGATGCTGGAGCGCTATGTCCGTGAGACCCGTGAGAAGGGCGGCATCCCCATCCTGATGAACTGTGTGGTCCGCCGCAACTATACCCTGAAGGTCGATGGCAAGGCCGAGGACGAAGCCCTGCGCAACACCACCTTCAAGGACGCCCCCAAGACCATCGAGGGCGACACTCTGGTCGATACCCATGGCTTCTACCGCATTGCCCCCCGTCTGGTGGCTGAGCGTATGCATGTCCATTATATTGATGCCAACAAGATTACCTACGACCTCGAGACCGCTCTCGGTAAGGAAGGCTCCAAGAAGCTCCACATGTGGTATAAGCCCGGTGAGCATCCCGCCCTGCCTAAAGGTCGTCAGGACAATACCCACTACAACGAATGGGGCGCCCATCAGGTAGCCGGTCGACTGGCTGATGCCCTTTGTCAGGAGATTCCGGTATTGCAAAAATACAAGACAAATCCCAAGACTTCTTCCGCTAAGAAGTGAAAATAAAAAAGAATAATACGAGTAAAAGTTTTGTTTTATCAGAAAAATGTCGTAACTTTGCAGCGATTTGTCGTAATTTGTCGAATCATGTCAATGAAAAGAATAGTAACAAATAATTATTAAATATGTCAGAGGATATAAAATTGAACGCTGAATCCCAGGAAATAGCTGCGATGCCGGAAGAGCAGTCGATGTTTAATTTCCAGAACATTTTTGCCATGCTGGTGCTCAACTGGCAGTGGTTCTTGCTGTCTTTGTTCATTTGTGTCTGTGGCGCTCTCATCTACCTGCGCTATGCCCAACCGGTCTATCAGGTATCCGCCAAGATGTTGATCAAAGATGAACAGAATAATCGTCGTAATTCAGCCAACCAGATGCTTGCCAATATGCAGGATTTTGGTTTTATGACCAATTCTGCCGGTATTGAGAACGAGATAGAGATACTTCAGTCTCACATTCTTTCCCGTGAGGCCATCAAGGACCTGAAGATCTACACGGAGTATTGGGTCTATGGACGTCTCTCCAAGCATTTGGTATATGATAAGAAACCCTTTATCGTGGATCTTGATGAGGAAAGTCTTACAAAATTGGACAAAGACTTGCTTTACGAGAGTAAGTCTCTCACCATGAAGGTTTCATTCCAGGATGGAAAATATGAAGTGTTGGGTGAGACGCTGCTGAATGGCAATACCAGTAGCTCTTTTGCAGGCTCCTTCACATCATTGCCAGCCAAGATCAAGACCAAATATGGTACGCTCTCTTTCCTTCGTGACAAAAAGAGTACCGTCAAGATGAAGGAGGGTGAAAACTATTTGGTAACCATTCGCCCTCCTATGGCGGTGGCCAAGTCCTATGTCAAATCAATGGATGTGAAACCTACCTCTAAGCAAACTTCTATTGCTGAAATTACATTAAGTAACCAGAATACCCGTAGAGGTCTTGATTTCCTGAATCAGCTGGCCATTTGCTACAACCGTCAGGCCAATGCCGACAAGAACGAGATAGCCCTGAAGACCGAGGAGTTCATCAACGGTCGTCTGGAGAAAATCGATGCAGAGCTGGGCTCTACGGAGAATTCTCTGGAAAACTATAAGAAGCGTAATGCCGTGACCAGCCTGGAGGCGGATGCTGCCCAGTCGCTGACGCAGAGCTCGCAATACGAGTCCAAACTCAGCGAGGCTAATTCCCAGATTCAGTTGTTGGATTATCTGCGCGAGTTCGTGGACAATCCCCGTAACGAATACAAGATTATCCCCTCCAATATCGGATTGAACGACCAAGCTTCTACCGCTTTGATAGCTTCCTATAACCAGTCTGTACAGGATCGTAACCGTTTGTTGCGTTCAGCCTCTGAGGAGGCCCCGCAGGTGCGTACCTTGACAGCCACCCTGGGCGACTTGCAGTCCTCCATCCGTACCGCCCTGTTGCAGGCACGCCGTTCTGCGGACATTCAGCGTCAAAGCATCCAGCGCCAGTATTCGAAATACCAGAGCCGCATTGGCAGCACGCCTGAGAAGGAACGTGTCCTGACGCAGATTGGCCGTCAGCAGGAGGTCAAGTCCGGTTTGTATCTGCTCTTGTTGCAGAAGCGCGAGGAGAACAGCATCTCTCTGGCAGCCACGGCGGATAAGGGTAAGCTTATTGACGAGCCCCAGTCGATGGGAAAGGTGAGCCCCAAGAGTGCCATTATCCTGTTGGTAGCCGTCGTGCTGGGTTTGGGCATTCCTTTTGCCGTCCTCCTGATCATTCAGTTGTTGAGTTTCCGCATCGAAGGTCATGATGACCTGTTGCGCCTGACGCGTCTTCCCGTCGTGGCAGATGTGCCGGTAGCCAGTGACAACGTGAAGACCGCTGCCGGTATCGTCGTACAGGCGAACAAGAACAACCAGATTGACGAGATCTTCCGCTCCATGCGTACCAATATCCAGTTCATGATGAAGGAGCACGACCAGGTCATCCTCTTTACTTCCAGTACCTCTGGTGAGGGTAAGACGTTCCTGGCAGCGAACCTCGCTGTGTCCTTTGCGTTGCTGGGCAAGAAGGTCATCCTCTGCGGTCTGGATATCCGTAAGCCCGCCTTGGGTCGCCTGTTCAATCTGAAGGACCGCACGGTGGGTATCAGTCAGTTGCTGGTCAAGGATCAAATTGCTGAGGCAGACCTTCGCACCACCATCTGTCCTTCGGGCGTCAATGATAACCTCGACCTGTTGTTGGCAGGACCTACGCCTCCCAACCCCACGGAGTTGCTGGCTCGTGAGAACCTCCATGAGATTGTCGAGATGCTGAAGAAGCAGTACGACTATATCATTCTCGATACCGCTCCCGTGGGTCTGGTTACCGATACGCTGCAGATTTCCCGCTATGCCAATGTCAACTGTTATGTATGTCGTGCCGACTATACGCCAAAGACCAACATCGGACTGGTTAACACTTTGGCAGAGGAGGAAAAGCTCAAGAATGTCTGCATCATCCTCAATGGTGTCGATATGTCGAAGAAGAAGTATGGCTACTACTATGGCTATGGCAAGTACGGCAAGTACGGTCGCTACGGTTACGGTCGTTATGGCTATGGCAAGTACGGCTATGGCAAGTACGGTTACGGCAACTATGGTAATTATGGCAACTATGGAAGCTATGCCGAGTCTCGCTACTCCAACAAGGACGACGACTCCATCAAGAAATAATGTTTCATATTTAATAGCTGATATTGAATGTTAATAGCAGTCGATTTCGATGGTACCATCGTAACTCATAAGTACCCGGCCATTGGCGAGGAGATTCCCTTTGCCGTTGACACGCTGAAGATGTTGCGTCAGGACGGTCACAAGCTCATCTTGTGGTCTGTTCGTGAAGGCGAACTGCTGGATGCGGCTGTTCAGTGGTGTCACGAACGGGGCCTGGAGTTCTATGCGGTCAATCGTGACTATCCCGAGGAAACTACCGACAACAATCCCCATTTCTCGCGCAAGCTGAAGGTCGATGTCTTCATCGACGATAGGAACATTGGCGGTCTTCCTGACTGGGGTACCATCTATCAGATGATTAAGAATCGTCATACGTGGAATGACGTGGTGGATGAAATCCTGTCTCAATCCCACATGGGTCATACGGTGCCGCCCAAGAAAAAGCACTGGTGGCAATTTTAATGTAAATATATCCTTATGAAAAAACTTAGTTTTTTTGCATTTGCAATGCTCGCAGTTCTGCTGCTGTCATCTTGCGGAGCTTCCAAGAATGTCGCTTACATCCAGAATAGTGACAGCGTTAGTTATGAGAAATCACGTTTCTTGTACGATGCCCGCATCATGCCCAAGGATCAGCTGACCATTTCGGTCAACACGGTTGATCCTGATGTGTCCGCTCCCTATAACCTCTTGCTCCAGACTTCCTATTCTCAGGGTAAGACGTTATCTACAAACAGTGGTACGCTGATGCCTTATTTGGTCGATAACGATGGCTATATCAATTTCCCTGTTGTCGGTCGTCTTCATGTCAGTGGGCTTACCAAGTCCGAGTGCGAGAATCTCATCTTGGAGAAAATCCGTCGCTATATGGCAGAGGACCAGAACCCCGTGGTGACGGTCCGTATGTCCAGCTATTCCATCTCGGTATTGGGCGAGGTGGCACGTCCTGGCAGCTTCCAGGTGTCCCGTGAGAAGATTACCATTCTGGAGGCCCTTGCCCAGGCAGGCGACCTGACCATCTATGGTGTGCGCGACCGGGTGAAGCTCATTCGTGAGGATGCCTCTGGCAAGAAAGAAGTGCATACGCTGAATCTGAACGACGCCAACCTGCTCAATTCACCTTATTATTATCTCCAGCAGAACGATGTGGTCTATGTGGAGCCCAACAACGTGAAGGCGCAGAACTCGAAGGTGGGTCAGACCACGACCCTCTGGTTCTCAGCCACCAGTATTCTTGTATCGCTCACTTCGTTGCTGTATAACATTCTTAAGTAAGGTTAATGTTTAATCTCTAATGTTTAATTTTTAATGTCCGAACAACAGCATCACCATCATCACCACCATCACAAGAAGGATGGTGCTAGTCTTTTCAAACAAAAGAGTTTGGCTGCCATTGAACGTCGGAAACTTTTTGAGAAAATCCTCAAAATATCCGTAGCAGCTCTGGCGGTCATCATGGCCATTTTGGTAGTCTTGGCATATACCATAGGATAAGCGAAGCATTTAAAAGCTTCGCTTTCCCTTAGTTTCCAAAATTCTTGATGCGAGTTTATCCATTCTTATTTGAGCCTAATCTGCATCCCGTCATCTGGGGTGGCACCCAACTCCGACCCTATAAAGGGCTCGCCCCTTCCAGCGAGCCCATAGGCGAGAGTTGGGAAGTGAGTGCCGTGCCCTCCAGCACCAGCATCATCAGCAACGGTGAGTGGCAGGGTAGGGACCTCGTATCTGTCATCAACGAAGCTCCCGAGGCCATCCTTGGCAAGAAGGTCAACGAGAAATACCACGGTCAATTACCCCTGCTCGTCAAGTTCATCGATGCCAGGCGCGACCTCAGCATCCAGGTGCATCCCAATGACGAGATGGCACAGCGGGTTCATGGCAAGATGGGTAAGTCGGAGATGTGGTACATCATCAAGGCGGACCCGGGCGCCCACCTCTATGCCGGCTTCAAGCAGGCCATAACCCCCTATGAGTACCAGAAGCGCGTAGAAGACGGTACCATCACCGAGGTACTGGCCGACCATCAGGTCAAGGCCGGTGATGTGTTCTACCTCCCTGCCGGTCGTGTCCATGCCATCTGTGGCGGTATCCTCCTCGCTGAGGTACAGCAGAGCAGTGATGTCACCTATCGCATCTACGACTACAACCGTCCGGGCATGGATGGCAAGCCCCGCGAGCTCCATACCGAACTCGCCGCTCAAGCCCTCGACTACCACGTAGAGGAAAACTACCGCACCGAATACATCGACACCGACAACAGTGCCGTCCAAATCATCGACTCCCCCTACTTCGATGTCCGCGTCATGGAGATCAACCGCCCCATGCACCGCAACCTCATCAAGTACGATAGCTTCATCATCACCATGTGCCTCCAGGGCGACTGCATCATCAAGGTGCGTAGCACCGGCGAGGAAGCTGTGCTGCCCGCCGGCCACTCCGCCCTCATCCCTGCTGTCCTTGCCGACTACGATGTCCTCCCCCTCTCCGCCACCTCCAAAATCCTCGATGCCTTCATCGACAACATGGACCGCAGCTTCTCCCACCAAGTCACCCGCTTTCTCCACATCACTCAACAATAACAAACATTTTACCGACTGATAACTTCAAGAAATATATTTGAGCATGAATTCAATATCTATATCAGGGTATAAGTCTTTTAAGACTGTTGAACTGAAGTTGAATCCTATCAATATTCTGATAGGTGCAAACGGCTCGGGAAAGAGTAATTTTCTCTCTTTCTTTGAGATGCTGCATTGTATCTATGAGAAGAGACTGACGGAGTATGTCGCATTGAATGGCGGAACTGAGCGGTTTTTCCATAAAGGACATAAGGTGACGGATGTGATTAAAGCTACTGTTGCCTTTCAGGAGAATAGCTATGAGCTGGAATTGAAGGAGGGTGACGGACGACTTGTCTTTGCTTATGAAAGCTTGGGGCAAAGTTCAGATGGTACAATGCTGAATCTGAGTAGTGCCAGCTATAAGCCTGAGTCCGATATGTTGAATAATAGCTTGTATGGACAGGATGAGAATATCAACGCCTATTTGAAGAGTATTTCGAAATATCATTTCCATGATACTGGCAAGCAGTCTCCATTCACCCGTGAGAGCAATGTGAAGAGTGACATCTTTACTCTTTATGAGGATGGAAGGAACCTGGCGGCCTTCTTGTACGGGATACGAGCAGAACACCCAATGACGTATAAACGTATCGTTAAGGTGATACAGAGTATTGCCCCTTATTTTCTGGATTTTTATCTGGAGCCCAACTCAAATGATTATGTCAGACTGCTGTGGAAGGACAAATACAGCGATACAATATATTCTCCGTCGGCATTGTCTGACGGAACACTGCGTTTTATTGCCCTTACGACTCTGTTTTTGCAGCCAAATCCTGCAAAGGTCATTGTGATAGATGAGCCAGAACTTGGCCTTCATCCTCAGGCCATCGGTAAATTGACGGGCTTGATCAAGTCTGTTTCACAGCGAGGAGTTCAAGTGATTGTGGCTACACAGAGTGCAGATTTGATTAGTGCGTTTACCCCTGAGGACGTGATAACGGTCAATCAGGTCAATGGTGAAACACATTTTGAGCGGTTGGAGTCAGAAAAACTCTCTCGTTGGTTGGAGGAGTACACGCTTGGCGATTTGTGGAAGTCTAATATTATTCAGGGAGGGCAGCCACGATGAAAAGACTGATAATCGTCTGCGAAGGTCAGACAGAGCAATCATTCTGCCAGAATGTGCTTTCCCCATATTTCCTGTCTAAAGGGATTGTTGTAGAGGCACCAACCATTAAGCATTCCCATGGTGGCATAGTTCCTTGGGAAACTTTGAAACACCAGTTGGTGGAACATCTTCATGAGGGGGATGCTGTTGTGACGATGCTGATAGATTTTTATAGAATCAAAGATTCTTATCAGTTCCCAGGGTGGGAAGAAGCTAAAACAATAAAGGATTCTCAGGATAAGATGAATGGCCTATTTCAGGATATGCTGAATGACATGCCCGAGGAATTGATGAATCGTTTTGTTCCTTATATCCAGTTGCATGAGTTCGAAGGGCTTTTGTTTTCTGATATATCTGCTTTTAGAAACAATTTTATGCCTGCTGAATGTGATTTTGATGCTATTCAGTCGGCTATTGATGAATTTGAGAATCCAGAGGATATCAATAACAAACCAGAAACAGCGCCTTCTTCAAGGTTGATGTCTGCAATCGTAGGATATGATAAAGTCCTTTATGGAACGATACTTGCAGAAGAAACGGGATTGGGAACTATAAGAAACAAGTGCCCGCTGTTCAATTCCTGGATAGAGCGTATTGAAGAAGCATGCCTATAATTCGTGCTATTCGTGCTATTCGTGCCATTCGTGTTCGTTTCTATTCCGCGCATCTGAGATAATCCTGGCTCTTTTAATCATTCGTGTCATTCGTGTAATTCGTGTTCGTCTAAAAACCCCGCCTTTTGTGTTTGTCTCATCATTCGTGTTATTAGTGCAATTCGTGTTCGTTTAAATATAGGTACTCCGCGCTCTTTTAATCATTCGTGCAATTCGTGTAATTCGTGTTCGTTTAAAAAGATGTATTCTGCGTTTATCTATTAATTCGTGTCATTCGTGTAATTCGTGTTCGTTTAAAATCATGGTCATTTACAAAGAAGAAAGCTATAAAATAATCGGTGCAGCCTTTAGTGTTTACAACGAGTTAGGCCACGGTTTCCTCGAAGCAGTCTATCAGGAGTGCCTTGAACTCGAGTTTAAAAAGCAAGGAATACCCTATGAGCGTGAGAAGGAGTTAAAGATCTACTATGACGGTCAGGAGCTCCAGCAGACCTATAGGGCCGATTTCATTTGTTACGATAAGATAATAGTAGAGCTAAAAGCCGTTTCCCAGTTAGACGATGCCCATCATGCTCAGGTCTATAATTATCTCCACGCTACCAACATGAAGCTAGGCCTCTTGCTCAACTTCGGCAACTCACAAGGATTGGAAAAAGATCGCATCGTCCTCTAATCTGCGCTCTTTAAATATTCGTGTTATTCGTGCGATTCGTGTTCGTCTCATTCTCCGCGCTCTTTTTCTTATTCGTGCAATTCGTGCGATTCGTGTTCGTCTAAAATATAGGTACTTCGCGCTCTTTTAATCATTCGTGCAATTCGTGCTATTCGTGTTCGTCTAAAAAAGCCGCCTTTTGTGTTTATCTATTAATTCGTGTTATTAGTGAGATTCGTGTTCGTTTAAAAAAACTATCTTTCGTGTTCTCATTAAAACATATGTACGCTTAACATTAAATAATCCCTGTGAATCGTGTTTTCCGACCCTTAACCTCAAAATCTACATCTTCCCTCAAAAAATTTGTTTGTTTCAAATTTTTGTAGTACCTTTGCACCCGTATAGCACTTGTTTCCTAAGTACTCTACGGGTGTTTCACCCTCGTGTAGAGGTGGTAATTCGTTGAACTATACCTTAAGGTCTTTCCCCATTTGTCCTTTTACGACGTAAACAGGAAAAGGGAAAGAGTATCCTAAACCCTAGTTCATTTACAATTTCCACCTCTAGCTCTTCAAGTAATGAATTAAAAATAAGAGAAATAATATATGGCAACGATAGTATTAGATGTGCAGGACGAAAGTCTGGTGGCACAGATTAAAAAGGCTTGTCAACTGCTGAAAGGTGTGGCCTCGGTCCGAGTGCATAAGACCAAGAACGAAGATATCACCAAGACAGCTGGTTTTAAGGAGGCGATGGAGGATGTCAGACTCGGTAGGGTGAAGACAGCCTCGAGTGTTGACGACCTGTTTAAACAGGTGTTAGGGGAGGATTGGCGTAATGTATAACGTCGTCCGTACTAACCGCTTCGATAAGGACCTTGTTAAGTGTCAGAAGCGTGGTCTGGATTTAAAGCTGATCTTTGAAGCTATTAAGCTGTTGGAGGCTACGGGACATCTTCCTCGAGAGTACAAGCCTCATAAGCTGAAAGGTAAGTTCAAGGGTGTTTGGGAGTGCCACATTGAGCCTAACTGGCTGATGACGTGGGAGCAAAATGACAATGAGCTCACACTGCTGTTCCTCCAGACGGGCACTCATGCAGACCTCTTCGGATGGTAGAAAAAGTGGAAAGTAACCCCGTCAATTAACGGTAATAAAAAGGAAAAATTCTCCAATTCTATAATTCTTGATAATAAACAATAATAATCCGGGAAGAAAGAAATTCTCAAATTCTCGAATTCTTGATAACACCAGAAGACATTGATCGCATCCTTAAGATTTTATCTTCAATTGTGAAAACGATGAAGGAGAAGATAGAGGAGAATAAGAAGAAATAGGATTATAGGAATAAGGTTACGCAGGATGGGAAAACAGGAGAAGAGTTCACCCATAACTCTTAACCTTTAACCCTTCACCAATTGTTCCGGACAAGGGAATGATTGTCCTAAACTCTAGTTCTTCGTTATTCAGATGTCAGACCTCTTCCATCTTCCGTCTTCCCTCTTCCTTCTTCCACCTGTAAGCTGTCAATTTTGACGTCTTGTGTATGAACTGGGAAAATGATACCTTTGGACTCGTTTTAAGAATGAGGCAAATGGTATACAGTAGTAAAGATTTTGAGAGCCTTTGGTTTTTGTACCAGGC
>Ga0256405_10009355_pt1 | contig 13451 bp, 9 predicted proteins | sample RumenRJG_02DNA_FD_189096 | JGI IMG/M metagenome (GOLD analysis project Ga0256405, IMG submission 189096) | Bovine rumen microbial communities from Lethbridge, Alberta, Canada - RJG_02 | ecosystem: Host-associated > Mammals > Digestive system > Stomach > Rumen | place: Canada: Alberta | collected...
ATAGAGAGGGTAATACAGCGCCAGGTTCTCTGCTCCCTTTATGGTATCGGATGCCATCATGCTGTTGCGGAGTATATAGAACTCTCTAAACTTTTCTTCAACACTGGTTGTATGCATTAAGCCATACGGAGAATCGAGGAAAGTCTTAAGTCCTTTTTCATTGTTGACAAGGTAAGTTATGGTCTGTCTGAAGTATTTGGAGCAATCTCTTTTAGCATCTTCGTCCTTTTTGCATTTTATGTCCTCATAAATATGCCTGCCCACAGAGAAGATGTCTTCAATTATCGGTCTTAACTCTTTATTCTTGAGTGCCACAATATCTAATGATGTATCGTTATTGCATCTTCTCGTAATGTCATTCATGATATGGAAGGCATTGGAGATTTTATCAACAATAATGCGTGTATCTTCAATATCCCGCTCCCACTTACAGTCTACAAACTGTTTAATAGGCTTGCCTAATATGTCCGTAGCATAATTTAAGACCACACAGAAATAACGCTTGGTATGTACCCAGCACAAGCCGTGCATAAATAGGGTTGACTCTCCATCTTTGCCAAAATTTTCCCGATAAAGTCCGTCAGTGTCTATAAAGGTATCTTTATTTACGTCATGCTCATGCCGAGCACATAACAATAAAGCCCACGATGATAATCGCAGGCTTTTATATGATAGTTCCTTAACCTACTATATGTTATTGTAAATATCTAGTACTTCATTTTCAGAATCTTTCCATTCTCTGTCAGCCTTGGCATCATCACTTCTCTGTAATTCCAACTGACTGAAGTAATTTTTATTAGGCGGTACTATATAGTTACCAGTGAAAATAGAACACTCAAAATGCGTTAGATTTGGATTTTCCTCAGAAACTGAAGCCTCTAAGTCAAATAGTTTCTGATAGATAAGCGCATCAGCGTCAATAGCCTTGCAAATTTCTGCATTATCACGTCCATATGCAATAAGTTCTTTACTTGATGGCATGTCAATACCATAGATATTAGGATATCTTATCTCAGGAGAAGCAGACGCAAAATAAACCTTATTTGCGCCAGCCTCACGGGCCATCTGAACAATCTGTAAAGAAGTGGTACCACGAACAATAGAATCATCCACCAACAGAACATTCTTACCCTTAAATTCAGCCACAATAGGGTTTAACTTGTTACGTACCGAATTTTTACGCATCTTTTGCCCTGGCATAATGAATGTACGTCCCACATAGCGGTTTTTTACAAAGCCCTGACGATATGGGATACCTAAACTTCTGGCTATCTGAACGGCGATATCTCCGGAAGTATCAGGAATAGGGATCACAACATCGATCTTAAGATCCCGATGCTCATTTTTAATCTGTTCAGCAAGTTTAGCCCCCATACGCACTCTAGTGGCATAAACGGATGCTCCATCAATAATGGAATCAGGACGGGCAAAATATACATACTCAAAGATACAGGAGTTAAGAGTTGGATGTTCCGCGCAGATCTTAGACGACAATTCACCGTCATTAGTTATAAGCAATGCCTCTCCTGGCTTTACATCACGCAAAAGTTTATAGCCTGAAACATCTAGTGCCACACTTTCAGAAGCCACCATATACTGAGATTTGCCGCTACTGTCTTTTTTCTCACCTAATACTAGAGGTCTGATGCCATTAGGATCACGAAAGGCAATAAGGCCCACACCTAAAACCAAACTTACAACGGCATATCCACCCTTAATTTCCTTGTATACCTCAGAAATAGCCTCAAAAATATCATCAGCACCTGGTATATCCTTGTCAATTTTTGAAAGTTTCCAAGCCATGATATTTAAAAGAAGTTCAGAATCTGAGGAGGTGTTTACATGACGGCGGGCTTTTCTACACTTTTCCTTTAATTCGGTAGCATTGATAAGATTACCGTTATGGGCCAGAGCGATGCCATAAGGAGAGTTGACATAAAAAGGCTGAGCCTCTGCTGCCGACGAAGAACCGGCCGTAGGATATCTAGTATGACCTAAACCTATTCTTCCCTTTAACCTTAGCATATGTCGCTGTTCAAAAACTTCTTTGACCATACCGTTAGATTTGCGCTGATGAAAATTATGCTCATCGTCCACGGTTATAATGCCGGCAGCATCCTGCCCACGATGCTGCAGCACCATAAGAGCATTGTAAAGCCAGACATTAACAGGGGAAGTACCAACTATTCCAACAACACCACACATTTTAAACTCCGGTTTCAGGTGTACCGATATAAATAAAGAACCAGTTGACTATTCTGTCAAGTTCAGGGATCAGCACCGACTGACTAAACCAGGAATATTCTCTAATATGATTCAGAAGATGCAGTTTACCAAGTATCTGAACCACGGCTAAAACAGCACAAACCAAAAGTACTCCACGGACAATACCAAAAACCACACCCAAAATTCTGTCAAATCCAGAGACTCCAACTTTCCTCGATACATTCACCAAAAAATTTGAAATCAATCCGACAATAAAAAAAGTACCAATAAAAAGAATAATACTTGCAAGGCCACGTTTGCCTAAATCATCATCGACAAAGGTAATCATACCTGCAAGGTCATCATAAAAACGACTCGCCACAAAATATGAGACAATCCAACAAAAAATTGAGGAGACTTCTCGGATAAAACCACGGAATACTGAGATAATTCCGGACAAACAGATCACTCCGAGAATGACATAGTCAAGTACTGTAAAATCAAACATCGATGCCGCTCTTATTTAATGACTTCAAGTCCGTTGAGATATTTACGCAGTACCTTAGGAACAGTAATTGAACCATCAGCATTCTGGTAATTTTCCATAACCGCAACCAGTGTACGACCTACAGCAAGGCCAGAACCATTTAAAGTATGCACAAGTTCAATCTTTCCATCTTTGCGACGAACTCTAGCCTGCATTCTACGAGCCTGAAAATCTACACAATTAGAACATGATGAAATTTCACGATAACAGTTTTGAGCAGGGAGCCATACTTCAATATCATAGGTTTTAGCAGAACTGAATCCCATATCTCCTGTGCACAATGTAATGACGTGATATGGTAGCTCTAAAGCTTGTAAAACCGCCTCCGCATCTTGAGTCAGACTTTCGAGGGCCTCCCAGGAATTCTCTGGTTTTACAATCTGCACCATTTCCACTTTATCAAACTGATGCATTCTGATAAGTCCCCGCGTATCTTTACCTGCAGAACCAGCCTCTGATCTGAAACATGGAGTATGTGCAGTGATCTTAATTGGTAAATCCTGCTCAGGAATTATTTTTTCACGAACCATATTAGTCAAAGGGACTTCGGCTGTTGGAATAAGACAAAAATGATGATTCTGTCCGTCACCATCACAGTCGCCATCAAGGCTGGTATGAAACAAATCCTCTGAAAATTTAGGCATTTGTCCAGTACCGTAAAGTGAATCTAAATTTACAAGATATGGAGTATAAACTTCGGTATACCCCTGCTCCTCATGTAAATCAAGCATAAGGTGGACTATAGCACGATGCAATTTACATAAAGCCCCTTGCATAAAAACAAAGCGAGCGCCAGAAACCTTTCGGGCAGTCTCAAAATCAAGCATTCCCAGGCCTTCTCCCAAAGCCACGTGATCTTTAATTTCAAAATCAAAAACACGTGGTGTGCCCCATTTACGCACCTCAACATTGGCAGTTTCATCCGGTCCTATAGGACAAGATGCGTCGGGCAGATTTGGAATGGTTAAGGCTATACTCTCAAGTTCTTTTAATACCTCATCCTGCTTGCTTTTCACTTCGGCAAGTTCAGTACCAATACTTGCGACCTCGGCCTTGATTGAGGTTACATCCTGTCCTGCCTTCATGGCAGCACCAATACTCTTAGACAGAGAATTTCTCTTTGCCTGCAAATCCTGAGTTTTGGTCATGTATTCTTTTCTTTTGTTCTCAAGAGCATTGAGTTTTTCAATATCGAGGTGAAAGTTGCGACTTTTAAGGCGCTCGGCAGCCTCTGCGATGTCAGCGCGCAAATATCTAGAATCTAGCATTTATGACTTGCCATTTAGTTATTAGTGATGAAACTTTTGAAATACGTTTAGTAAAAAGTGTCAAAGCACTTGTAATGACACAATTACGTGGCTAATTCTAGCACATTGTTAGCAAAATTAAAAACCTCTTCACATTACTTAATTCGGTTGAAGCCTCGACCCTTTATGGGGCGGGGCAATTGACTGACTTTTAGCAGTTGCTCCCTTTTAAAACAAAAAGCTCAGAACCATTTGATTCGGAGCCTTATAATAAGCAGCATATTAATCCAATGCTTAAAACAGCAAACTCAACTGCAATGCATGAAAAGCTTATTGAGAAATCTTGCTGTAAGTATCAATACCCTTTAGAAAAAATCTCTATTGCTGACAATCTCCAATCAACTCATCCATTAAATCGTATAATTCCAGATCGGACTGTTCATCAGGAAGACATACCGATTTTCCTGCTTCAAACATTTCTATAGCATTCTCATAATCACCAATAAACATGTAGCAGGCTCCTAAATCTAAATACGCCAAAGGCTCGAAACCTTCAGTGGCAATCATCATGAGACTGTAACATTGTAATGCTTCATTGAACCTATTCTGCCCCTCGAATGACTTGCCCAAATAATGCAGGTACGAACCATTTGTCATATCCAAAATACATAGAGAACCAAAGATTTCCAGAGCGGTCTGATAATCCTTATTATCCAACTTCTCAATTCCTAACCTTACTTCACTCTCCATATATTCATCTGAGACATTACAGATCTCTTTTAAAACCTTATTATCATGGATCCCCTTTTCAATCTCGTCCCAGGTTTTTTGCATAGGTGGTACAACCATAAACTTCTTAAGCACATCAATAGTTGCTTTTGTTAATTCTTCACGAGCTTCCTGTAACTGGCCCTCATTAACTTCATTTTCTGTTTCGCTCATAAAAATTCCTTATATAGAAACAAAAAAATTACATCGCAAATCACCTGGCGAAGAATTTTTTTATATGGCTACCATTTTGATAATAATCGCATTATATAACATAGGACTTAATTAAGTACCAAGTTCATATAAAGCTTCAACAATTTCATTCTTATTCTTTCTCTTTGTGAAGTTTAACATATAAGATTCTACTGTATAATCTAAAAAAAACAAAATTGGATTATCATCACACAGTGAAGATAAGAGATACACACCAAACAATTTGGGAGCATAATGTCTTGACAGGTATGGCGAAACTGAGGAAGGCATAAAATTTCTATCTGTATGAGGTTTTTTTTCCAATATAATTTTTTTTATAGCGAGGATTTTCTGCAGACTCATCACAGGCTCTTAAATATTCAATTTTTTTCTGATAAATCTGCTCAGCACCGCGATCTGATGGCTTATAGTAGACCGTACCGTGCAGTTCTTCTGGAAAAAAAGACTCACCTGCGGCATAGGCTCCGGCGTAATCATGAGCATAACGATAACCTTCCTTATACCCTAAATCCTGCATGAGTTTAGTTGGAGCATTGCGAAGGTAGAGCGGCACTTCAAGGTCACCGTGTTTCTGAGCATCTTCCCTTGCAGCATGAAAAGCCGTATAAAGATGATTGCTCTTAGGTGCAAGTGCACAGTATACAGTAGCCTCCGCAATAGCCCTTTCTCCCTCGGCAGCCCCAACCCTCTCATAAATGTCATAGGCATTGAGACAGACCTGCATCGCCTTAGGATCACATAATCCTACATCTTCTGTTGCAATTGCCAGAAGGCGCCTTGCTACATAAAGAGGATCACCGCCGGCTTCAAGAATTCTGGCATACCAATACAAAGCCGCATCCGGAGCACTACCCCGCACAGATTTATGAAAGGCAGAAATTAACTCATAATAAGCATCGCCGCCTTTGTCGTAGTTTAAAAGCTTGCGTCCGGCAATAGCACCAACCATGGCAACGGTAACAATCCGGCCTCCATCCTTATGAGGTGCGGCGAGATCTGATGCCATTTCCAAAATATTTAGCAGGTATCTGCCATCACCACCGCATAAATCTATCAACGCTTCCTTAACACCGGCAGTTAACCTGATATCTTCATTTTTTAAGCCTTTCTTTGAAGTTAATGCAAGATCAATAAGCGCTTCGCATTCCTCATGACTGAATTTTTTTAAAACATAAACACGAGCACGGGACAAAAGAGCCTTGTTTAGAGAAAAAGACGGATTTTCGGTGGTTGCTCCAATAAAAGTCACCGTACCATTCTCAATATACGGTAAAAAGGCATCCTGCTGGGTTTTATTGAAACGATGCACTTCATCAACAAAAAGAATGGTCTTCTCACCACTCTCTTTAAAATATTGCGCTTTATCAACTGCTGCCTTTATATCCTTGATACCTGAGGTAACCGCAGAAATTTCGATAAAATGAGCTTTTGTGGCTTTAGCAAATAAAAGTGCCAGAGTAGTTTTGCCGACCCCCGGAGGTCCCCACAAAACCATAGAATAGCATTGGCCCCTATCCAGAGCCGCACGCAAAGGTTTTCCGGTTCCTAAAAGATGACTCTGACCTATGAAGTTCTCAATAGATTCAGGACGAAGGCGCGCAGCCAATGGCATAAACATCTGACTGTGTTCCTCAGACTGTTCCTTTGCGCTTTCATCGGCCAGACATGAAAAGAGGTCAGTTTGAGCTCCGCTCATCGTTAATCTCCACATCAGAAGGAATTTTATATTCTAAATCCGAATTCTGTACCTGCTGCGACTGAGAAGTGAAGGTATAACGATTTACATTATCATTTTTAAATGTAATACCAAGACCGCTTAATATCCCCTTTTCAAAAGTCAACTCAATACGCTTTAGTTCATCTTTTGGATTGTTAGGTATCAGTACATAAGTATCATTATTAAGTGAAATCTTGTATCGCCCCCACAGGGATTCGCTTTGAGAAGTAATCAGCATGAATGGAGAAGTATAGAGATCGTCAATATTGTAAATACTAACCTGTTCAATCAGAGGGTCATAAAAATAAACATCTTTGCCTTTGGTAAAAAGCACCTGCTCATCAGGTTCTTTAGTATGCAGCATAAACGACGATGGCTTTTTCAAAGAAAGCACCCCCGTTGATGTTGAAATAGTTTCACCTTTTTTTGAATAAACCGTTGATCTAAAATCCGCTTTAAGCGAAGTATAACCTTTGAAAATATCCTGTAGCTGTGAACGAGCATCTGCATATGCAGAGGTTGAAAAAATCGTGATTACAGACAGGATTACATTTAAAAATCTAAACTTAAACAATGATATTCCCCTTCGAGTCAATGATATTCTGCTGCATAAGAGCCCGATGAATACGCTTGGCACGATTAAAGCCCACAGCATGGGTAGTCTGAATTTCAGACACCGAAAGTCTCTTCATACCTGATGGGATGAGCGTAGTTCTGATCCAGTCCACAATACTATCAAATTTCTGATCAACATTGTTATCCTGTACCTCATGTCCTACCGCCTCTTCTGCAGCCTCTTCATCAACATAGTCAGTAACACCTTCGATATATTCAGGCTCACCAGCATAATTAATCCAGGCCTCAACCACATTTGCTACATCCTTATCGCTAGTAAAAGGTCCGTGAGCACGGAATAACTGTGAACGGTTTAACTTCTGATATTTAATCATCATATCACCGTTACCCAGAAGATTCTCAGCACCGGTTTCATCAAGTACGATACGTGATTCCTGACTATTCTGCACGGTATAGCCTATACGCGACGGCATATTTGCACGAATTGAACCGGTCACAATATCGGCACGTGGAGTCTGAGTGGCTAAAATCAGGTGAATACCGGCGGCACGTGCTTTTGCAGCCAGTCTTCCAATCATCTGTTCTGGATTGGTGCACTTTTTATTACTGGCGGCCATGGCCATCAGATCGGCAAACTCATCAATAACTAACAGGATGTATGGAATAGTTTTCAGGATTGGAGGAGTGCCGCCCATATCTGCAGTCCAGATAGGATCATAGACCACCTCTCCTTTGGCATTCTGGTTTTTAATAATGTTATTTACCTGCTGAATATTAGAACAGCTCATGCTGGCAAGAAGCTTGTAACGGCGCTCCATTTCCTTGATAAGCCATCCAAGACAGCCGGCGGTAGCCTCAGGATCTGTAACAATTGGAGTTAAAAGATGAGGAAGCCCCTGATACTGAGAAAATTCCACTGTTTTAGGATCTACCATGATTAGACGCAGTTCAGCAGGTGATTTGGCTAAAAGCAGCGATACTAACATTGAATTTAAACCCGATGACTTACCAGAACCTGTAGTACCGGCAATGAGCAGATGAGGAGCCTGAGTTAAATCAGCAATCACCGGAGTTCCCACCGTATCAACACCAACACACATTGGTAAAATAGCGGTACTCTTAAGAAATTGCTCTGAGGAAACCACATCTCCCAATCTTATGACCTGTGCTTTATCATTAGGCACCTCAATTCCCATATACGGTGTACCAGGAACACAGGCAATCATATTGATCTTATTTGTCATAAGAAAACGCTGCAGATCAGTACTTAGATTGATAATGGAGCTCGATTTTACACCAGGTTCTAGTGAAAGATCAAAGCGGGTAATCACAGGACCGGTCACATAGGATACTACACGAGCCTTTGCCCCAAAATCCTCCATAAACTTGTTGATAACATTGCACTTGTTCTGTATTTCTTCTTCAATATTGGCACTTTCAGCGTTGGAAACTTCAAGCAGACTCAGCGATGGTCTGAAATCGCCATATTCAAATTTAGGTGTAGTTTCTGTGGCTACGGCATAAGTGACTGTCGGCACACTCGAGAAACGGGAGGAAGGTTCATAGGCAGAACCATATGGTACTGTACCATTGAGAGAACTTATGTCCTCAAAAGGAACCTTATCACCTGTAAAGGATGAATCTTCATTCTTGGACATTTGATCTTGAACATTAAGATTTAAATTGCTGCTTTCATAATTATACAAAGATTCACTCTGTCCGCTATCTGCACGATTCTCTGTCTCCTCATAACTATCGGTAGCGTTAACCTCAGCTGTTAAAACATTCGCCGCACTGTTGATAGCATCTACAGAAGAGCTCCCGCCCTCATTCTCTACTGCAACGGTATTTTGCTCAGAAGAATTCTCGGCTAAAGGCTGTTCATTGTCATAAGCATGATCCGCATATAACGAATTCCTGTTAACGACACCGGCAAATGTAGTTACATCAGGGGCATTATCAAGATCTACACTAGTTACAGAATTATTTAGAGCTGTACTGCTATCCCCTTCTCTTTCGTGTGACTCGTCCTCTTTTACAGCCACGCCTGCACCTATAGCACTTTCTTCATAACTCTCAGGTGCATCAGTATTTGGTTCTGATGCAGTGTTCACGTTTATATGAGATGAACTCTCAGAAATTTCTATACGGCTATCTTCATTTTTAGCTGTTACTCCGACTATATTCTCGACAGATTTGACTGCATTTGGCAACGGATTGTACTGCGATACTGTGGTCACAGTCTGTTCCGACGCATGAACCTCTGCGGTCTTGTTCTCAGCATTCGTGTCATCACCGCCGCTAATGTCCTTAGCCTTCTGGGTTACCCCCCGTGTTCCTCGTGCATATTGCTCAAAAGACAGATCACTTTCCTTAATAGGAGGCAAAAGAGTATTGGATAAACCTTTACTCTCACGAACAGGATCCTTTTGCAGTTCAGTCTTTGGCGTATTTTCTGCAACTATTGCAGACTGCTCTGTGCCATTGTCATTAGGTATGAAGGACTGCCCCAGCATTCCAACGCTAATTCCGCTTGTGCTATCCCTAATCTGTTCTTTGGCAAGATCAGAAAAATTAATGACATTTTCCTCTTGATAGCCGGTTTTAGCCTTAAGCGCCTCTGAGGTAGCACGTTCCTTAGCATACGGATCCTGCGGTCTGAAAGCCTTACCCTGCGTAAGGTCCGTAGTTTTAGGATAAACAGTTGTTCGCGTAATAACAGTACTGACTTCATTATTTATATTGTCAAGATTTCTGGCCTGGTTTCGGTCATATGGGGCCTTATAAATAATAGTTGAGGACTTTTCATCCTTTTTATCATTTTCTGCAACTGTGCTAGTCTTGTCGTCATCATAAGACAGAGGCTTGGCGTATGCGCATGAATCACTTTGTGCCTTTGCAGGATCAAAACGCGAAATAATGGTTTTATGAACCTTAGTTTCAGGTTTTGAATTCTCTGCAGGCTTTGGGTCACTCATGCGGTTTACTTGTACCCCACTTATAATAGTGGAAATTCCTGACTCCTCAGCATCATTATCTGTGGTGGTACTGCCGCGCTCATCACTATTTTGATCAAGGCTATTATAGGAATCATAATCCTTAGCGGTAGCCTCATTGCTGTTAAACGAAACTTTTCCGGTAATATAGGTCGATGGTTCAGATGACTCCAAACTTGAAGCATCCTTGTCAAAGTATGAGTTATCACGCATGCTTGAAACGTAGTTTCCACCCGTAGCGTATGAGTTCACGTTTTCATCAATCGCCCCAAAACCAGGCTCAATACGCTCGTGATATCCTTCATTCTTACTAGAATGGAATAACCCCTGCAGAGGTGTAGTCCTAATGTGGCGCTCACGCTCATGATTATAGGTACCGCCTTCACCAAAAGCACTTTCGCCAAAACCGATTTTTGAAGTTAAACGAACAGTATTTATCCCCTCTCCAAATTTAGGAGCTTCATCGTGACTAAAATACCCCTTGTCATCGTTACCATAATCTTGCAGATCTTCTTTAAAAATCGGCCCCGTTGAACCTTTAATATTTGCTAACTCACGATCCGAGGTGACATCCTGTTCTTTGGCAGCCTTTCTGGCATCATGCTCTTCAAATGCCGATTTTTCTGCATGCTCCTTTTCATTGAATGCGTCATCCTCCTCATCAGGATCTTTACCGGTAATTTTGGCATACACAAAAAAAATCACTGCCCCCACACGATCACAAAACCACAAAGGACTTTTCGCCATAAACAGCATAATACCAACAAGCGTTACAAACAGGGGTATGAGATTAGCCGCCACCGATGGAAACATGCGTTTGAGAAAAATGGTGAAAAAATCACCTAAAATGCCACCAGCGCCAACAAAAGAACCAGAACTTAACGTGGAGAACAGAGCACAGCAACCGATAACCAGAACATTAAAACCTAATATCAAAAGACCTATGACGAAAAAATCAATATTTTTTAAAGACAAACGCTTTAAAAAGAGTTTATAACCAAAATAAACTAGAACGAGAGGGAAAAGATAGGTTACATTTCCAAAGTAATCAAACATACCCCCCAAAAAACCGGAATGTTCAGAAACTGTGCTCATGGCACCGCCATTATTAATTAGCTGCCCACTTAAGGCTGAGGAATCTCGTCTGTTGATGGTAAAAAGAGCGACTATACATACTAGTGCTGCCAGACAAGTTAACGCAAACAATATTTTTTGTATGATGCCGACAGTATTTTTAGAATTCGTCCGATAACGTGGGCGAGAATTCATTTTATTTCTCCACAAGTTACTATACCCAAAAATCTGCAATAGTTTAGCACTATAAGGACAGTCATTCAATTTAAAGAATTGCAATTTTGTCGGCAAGCATTGGAGTTGACACTCGGGCAAAAATAAGCAAAATCCACTCTAACTGTCTACAGTTTTGTTAAAAGGATTTGTCCCTTAGGAGATTTCCACTTATGAAATATTTTTTGTATGATAAAGACTGTTGATAATTAGAATGAATACAGTTTTTTCCAATATGCCCTAAGATTACAGGTAAATTATGTTAAATCTTGTGTTATACCAGCCTGAAATGCCAGGCAATGCCGGCAATGTCATCCGTCTTGCCGTCAACTGTCATGCCAAACTTCATTTTATTGGACCTTTGGGATTTTATCTAGACAATGAAAGACTAATGCGAGCTGGTCTTGATTATCATGAACTATGCAATCTCACAGTTCATGTTAATTTTCAGGAATTTTTAAGAAAGGAGCAGCCCAAAAGGATTATTGCCTCCACTTCCAAAGCATCACGTAGTGTCTATGACTTCACCTTTGAGGATAATGACTATATAATTTTCGGACGTGAAAAAGAAGGCCTTTCAGAAGAAGTATATGACAAGGTTCCAAAAGAGTTCTGTCTTAAAATTCCTATGGCAAGGGAAAGTCGCTGCATCAATCTTGCAAATTCAGTGGCAATTGTCGCCTACGAGGCCTGGCGTCAGTTAGGATTTAATGGTGCAAATCTCGATGATTGATACAAAAAAAGTGTATAATGATAAACTTAGGACTAATGGTTTGGATTCAAGTAGCACCCAAAAATTAGATTGTAAAGATTTCTCATAAAAACAAACATTCATCACGCACGTTGTATGGAAAAGTCCGTCGTGTACTGCTAGGATTAATCTTGTGCCCACATTATAACAACACGTAAAAGGAGAATATTTTGCTCGATACACTGGTAGAATTTTTTAGTGAGTATGGTTATGCAGCAGTATTTTCATGTCTTATTCTCTGCGGATTAGGCGTACCGGTGCCAGAAGATATCACTTTAGTTTCAGGCGGTGTCATCTCCGGTTTAGATCTGAGCAACCCTCACATTATGCTAGTTGTTGGCATGGCTGGAGTATTAGTAGGCGACAGCACTATGTTCCTAGGTGGGCGTTTTTTCGGTTATCGTGTACAGCGACTGAGATTTTTCCGTCGTATCGTAAGTCCACAGCGTTTCTCCCAAATCCAAAAAAAATTCAAGAAACATGGTCTAGGTTTGCTGTTTGTGGCTCGTTTTCTACCTGGATTACGTTCCCCTATCTATCTTGTGGCAGGCATGAGCCACCGTATTTCCTATTTAACTTTTATCATAATGGATGGACTGGCTGCGCTAATCTCCGTACCTGTATGGATCTATATGGGGTACTTTTTTGCCGATAACCTAGATGAGCTTATGGAATACGTACACGATGTGCAAAAAGCAATCTTCCTCGCTTTAGGAGTCTTGCTTTTAATCATACTGGTTATCTACTTCAAACGAAAATTTCACAACAAAATGGATAACACTGCCAGTGAAGATGAAAAAGATGACGAAGAAATAGATGGGGACATATACGCAATCTACAATGAAGATGAACAAAATAAAAAAGGATCTTGATAATTCTTTGTATGTTTACGCCATCTACAAAGCATCATTCTCTTTTGAACCGCTGATACACACGCAACAATAATATAAAAAAAACATCTCTTAGTTGGACATCATTTCAAACCAGTGCTCTTCAGAATTTACCCTTTCTCAAGATAAATATTGGTTCAATAAATATTTCTGTGGGAATGCTTAAATAAGGTTACAAAGTAAAAGAGGATTTTCTTGTATAATTTAATAAACCAATAACAACTAACAAGAGAAATCCTCAATATGAATATTAG
>Ga0256405_10009357_pt1 | contig 13451 bp, 15 predicted proteins | sample RumenRJG_02DNA_FD_189096 | JGI IMG/M metagenome (GOLD analysis project Ga0256405, IMG submission 189096) | Bovine rumen microbial communities from Lethbridge, Alberta, Canada - RJG_02 | ecosystem: Host-associated > Mammals > Digestive system > Stomach > Rumen | place: Canada: Alberta...
TGTAACAATATGCCTGCCGCCAATTCGATGATCCCGACAAGCAGTGTCTCGGGAATGAATCCTTTTTCTTCCCGGATATTGTAACGCATGTCTGCTGTCACGCGTCTGTAAGAATTCAGCGCATCTCCGGCTCTGGCGGCATTCTGGCCCATAAGCGTGTGTAAGAATGTAAAACTCCAGGCGATCATCAGTGCACCGGAAACGGAAAGACTGTCTGCGATCTTGAACAGACCACTTTTCGTCAGAAGAAACGCGATCACAGCCGATACAAGTACAGCCGTTATAAATTTTCTGATATTGAATCCATTCATATTCACTCTCTCTACAGCCATTATACAACGCAGATCTGCCACATACTGTTGCACACCCTGAAAGGGAGAGGTCGTTGAATGCATACAGGACCACCGGACATGGGAGAGCGTCAGGGCGGATCCCCTTTAAGAAAGCAGAAAAAAAAGATGCTTCCGCATCTTGTTTTTCAAATGGTGGAGAATAGGGGATTCGAAGAGAGAGTATCAAATTATGCGATAAATAAAGGGAAAAGCGAACATAAATACAGTTAACCACAAATTATAACCACATTTTCAAAAAAGATTGGAGTCAAAGAAAAATCGACAAAATATACAATAAGCAAAGATAAAACAATTGTGTTGGGATAATAAAAAAATCTCGCTGCGAAAGAAATATAACGGCAAAATAACAAAATATTATTAAAAAACAGCGAGCGGGAAATTTTTCCCGCTTGACATTTTTTGCATAAATACGATATTATAGAATCAACATAGGAGGCAACATATGAGAGTAAACCCAAAGTTAATTGAAGCAACTGGCTTTAACCCTACAAAAAAGAGTTATCAAATTACGGTTGAAGACTTATGCAAAAGAATTGATGAGAACAATATTACATTGCCGTTGTATCAAAGAGACCTTAGTTGGACATTACAAAAAGCTGTCGACCTTTTGAATTTTCAATTGTTTGGTAAAGCGCCAGTAGCGCCAATTTCCATTAACGAAATACACGATGTTGATTTAGCGGTACCGCAGATATCATTTCTTGATAGAGAGGTTATTGATAAATCAAGGATTAGAAATGCCCATTATTCAGTTGTTGATGGTCAGCAGAGATTGACTACTAGCTATAAAGCATTTATCAACGAAGATTCTTTTAGAAATATTTTCCTAGATGTACAGAGTGCAAAATTCAAAATTATTGACGGTGACACTAAAAAAACTCAGATTCCAGTAGGTGTATTACTAAATAAGGATTTGAGCGTTCTTGAAAAATATCTTAAAACAAAAAAAGTATTTGATAGTCTGTATGCTGTTTTGGTAAATGTCAGAACTAAGATGCTCTCGTACAATTACACAATGAATATTGCTTCGGATTTAACAGAGGACGAACAAATTGAATGGTTTGAAGTATTAAATAACGCTGGTAGTAAAGTTACGGCATTACAGATGGCGTTCTCAAAACTTAAAATCCATAATTTTGATATCTATAGAGATTATATCAAACCGTTCATCTCTGAAATTGAGGAGTACGGATTCGGTGACTTATTCCAAGTGTTTACAACTAATGTTTCTTATCCAGTTGTTGCTTTAAATCCAGCATATGAGGTTGTTGTGAAGAACGGAAGTCACAACATAAACTATGCACCGATTCCTTCGGACTCGAAAGCACCTCAGCTGACTTCTCTCCAAATAAATAAACTCAACGAGATTGTCGAATTGTCTCTAGGCTCAACAAAAACTGCATTAGAATTCATCGATAAGAATCAATTGAATAAATACATTACTCGAATGGACTATATTCTCTACTTATCTGGATACTTTGCATTTATGAAGGAAGAAGTTCTTGACAGCGGAAAAGCGGATAAACTCATTGAATGGGTTAAAGCAACAGATTTTACAAATTATTCAAATGGCAAAAGAAGAGATGTATTCAACGAATTGCTGAAAATTTAGTTAAGGAATGCATATGAATAAGGAACTAACCCAAGAGCAAAGAAAATTAGCGCAAGCTATGCACAAAGATTTCTTTGATAAGATTGATTTAGCGATTGAGAATGGTTTTTATTTCGAAGCATATATACGAGAATACAACGCTTTAGAAGCACGAGTGAAAGTTATCATGAGTATTCTCGAAATGCCTTGTGAAATATGTGAAAATACGCAGTTGACAAATCAAATCGGAATCGGTATCAAAATAAATTGTCTAAGAGCATTCATCGGGGAAAGCCCTATCTTTGAAAAAACGAAATTAACAAAAAGGTTTTTTAAAGACCTTGGGAAATGGACTCAGGTTAGGAATGAGGCAATTCACAGATTGTACTTTGACCCTGATAATTATGAGACTTTATCAAGAAGGATAAAAGAACGCTCTGTTATTGGCAAACAATATCTGAGAATGATTTATAACGAAGCTGACCGATTGAGGAGACTTAAAAAAAGAAAACCAGAATTGTTCGAAGCCAATCGTTTAAAATGTCATATCAACAACGAAACTGGTGAACTTCCTGATTGTTGCATCTCGACCATCAATTATGTAAAAAAAGGCGCTCAAGAGTAGCGCCTTTTTTGCTTTATGTGTTTACTAAGGATATATATTTGTACACAGTATTTCTTGAAAGATTAGTGATTCTTGCCAGTTCTGAGAGATTCATTGAACCGTTGATGTAAGAAGGATAATGCTTGTAGAAGATTTGTGGTATGTCATCTTTTGTAAGAGGTGGTCTTCCAATCTTTGCTCCTCTTTGTCTTGCAGCTTCCATGCCGGACTTCACTCTTTCTCTTATGATGTTAAGTTCAAGTTCACTTATGACTGCAGCGATGCTTACGAATGCTTGGCTCATTGGGTCTATGCTTCCGTTCCGGCAATCAACCGTGATGCTGTTAAGCACCTTCAGGCACATCTTCTTTTCCTTTACCTTTTCAATGATTTTTAAGAACTGCTGCGTAGACCTGGCAAGCCGTGATACCTCAAGTACCATGATGGTATCTCCTTCTTTGCTGCTTTCCAGCAGGAGCTCCAGCTGCGGCTTGACTGCTGCGTCGCCATGAGCGAATTCGCTTATTATCTGCTCTGCCCCAGCATCCTTAAGTTGTCTTATCTGTCTATCAATGTGTTGCCTTGTCTCATCGGTTGAGCAGCGGCAATAGCCTGTTATCATTTTCTTTCTCCCTTCTGGGAGAGGGAGCTCTTGCTCCCTCATCCTCTTGGCTTCTTAGTAGGAAACTGTGAAGCGGCGGCTTGGTACGGATTTAGTGAATTCTTTGTAGAGCTCCGAGTACTTCTCTTTGAATCTTTTAGAATCAAAGCGATTGCTGAGGATGTCTATCCATGAGACGATGCAGTTATCAAGGACGACCTTTTCAACATCTCTTCTTGTCATCTCTTCTTTAATCATTGATTCGTAGTGGTCAGCCTGTTTCTTTGCTTCGTTCATCAGCTCTTCCCATTCATTCATCTTGTTTACTAATCTTTCTAATTCTGTGTTTGTCATTTTTCTTTCTCTCCTTTATCTTTCTTTTGACATCTTTATTGTATCACTTCTACGGAGTGAGGTCAACACTTTTTCTCACTTTTTTGTAGTGAGGAACAATTTTTGTACAGTCATCAAAACCTCACTTGACAGGAGTGATGTTTTCGGCGTATAATGAACTCGGGAGAGGAGAATAAAAAAATATAATTATGCCAATCGTTTATTACAAGTTATTGAAGAAACTTGAAGAGAATGGTTATACCTCTTACAGATGTTTGAAAGAAAACATCTTAGGACAGAAGACTCTTACTTCTTTGAAAAGAGGAGAAGGCGGAGTGAGTAAAGAAAAACTGGAGATGTTCTGTGAGATGTTTGATTGTCAGCCAGGCGATTTGATGGAATATATTAGAGAGGAAGATTCTTAATGATTGTTTTGATTTTTATTTGCTTAGTTTTATTTTATTTTTCATTTATTCACAAAAGGTCTTACAACAAGACCGACCATGTTAAATATGATAAAAACACAAAACTAAACAGAGATGCTAAGATTGTAAACTTTAGCAGCAAATTAGTCGGACTTAGTGGGGAAAAAACAATTGAAGTAGAAGTGGAATTTGATGACGGCTTTAAATATATTGCACATGGCGCCCATGTAGAGAACATTAATATGTTTACTTCCCAGCTATCATTAACAAACGATATGAAAATCAACATTATTCAAAATGCTAATGCAGCGCACGAAAAAGCAATTAGATTTCAAGAAAAGGAGGCTTGATTATGGCAAAAAAATGGCATGGATTATTGTTTGGGGGCTGGAAAGAAGAGAAGCCAAGAGGTAATATTTCAGAAGAATTAAACAGCGTCCCTATAAAAACCCCGATAGATTTTGAATCAATTGATTCAAAAATTGAAGAATGTGTAAATAAACTTAATGATTACATGATTCAGAACCCTTCTGTTATATTTGATAGCAATAAAAACAACAACTTTTTGAATATAAATGGAGATATTGATTTTACAACAATAACTACTTTGGCAAGCTTATATTGTTCAATACTTGTGTTTAGTTTAAAAATGAAGAAAGCATCAGATATCATTATTGCCGAATATAACAACAAGTATATTGTTCATCAAGATGTCCCTAATTTTGTAAAAAACTTGATGAATGTTGAAGTTCAAAATTATTTAAATAAAATGACCAACTCTATAACTAACATAAGTTTCAAAGACATGCCAAAAGCAATCATTAGAGATTCTCTGGAAAAAGATTTTAATCAGAAGTGCACTGATTATAATCTTGGTGTATTGCTTGATGGATTGAAGTTTGTTATCAACGAATGCAAACTGTAGTTAAAACAATTGGTTTACTGAGCAAATTTCACTAATCAAAAACAGGCTTCAATCAGCCTGTTTTCTTTAGGTTTTTGCTCACTATATTTGCTAAGCCTTTTATTGAACAGGGAGCGATTTTTCTACCAAGAGTAATCTGATAACTCAATGGTATAATTCTCACCTAATTCAACATTGTTAAGATATATATTAGTCTTAATTACATCTCCTTCTGACAAAGGACCAAAGAACATTTCTCCGCTATCAACGATAATTCCATCACTATCTTTTACTTTATAAGGCACATAGAAATAAGAATCACCTTCCGGGCTTGTCAACAGCTTTAATGTTGCTTCTCCTGTTGCCGAATATTCGTATTTGAATTCTAACTTTGTAAGTTCTCCAACTTTTTCAACATTTCCATAATAATCATAATTGTTGATTGTCATAGGCAAGCTTGGCATTGAAATTGATAAATCCATTAGAGGAAGATTCATAACATATATCTGCTCTGGGTCAAACTGCGCACCACTTGGAAGTGTAGCTGAAAGAGATAATGTTCCGTATTGAGATTTTCCTTTGCTTACTTCTCCAACAGGAATGAAGATAGAACCTAACGTCTGGCTGTTGCCAGTAAAATTATTCTTCCATTCTCCATAGTTTTCTTCTGATACGTGCTTGGTTTCTTTATAGACACTTTCTCCTTCGTCGTTGACAATCTCTATGTTTATGTCTGCTTCTTGTTTCGTGAATGAAGAACTATTTTCGCTAATTGCGAAAGCCCAAAATACATTCCATCCTTTTTTTGCTTCGTCATATTGAACGGAACGCTGACCTATGTATTTTGCTTCACTCGGACCACAACCAACCAAAAGAACCAGCATCAAAAGTGCCAAACATTTCAAAATTATCTTTTTCATGATAACCTCCATCTTTTTCTTTATTATAACAAATCTGATTTTTTATTATCTTCCATTTACAATGTAGTCAAACGAGTTTGCGATTGCCTTGCCAAGCGCTGCACCCAACTTGTAAGCCCAGCTGCTCTTGTCGCTGCTTGCGCTTCTGGTCGGTCTTGCTACTGTGCCAAGAGAGAAGACATCGTCTGCTATGGTAAGCGCTCCTTGCTTTATCATTGGATAAACATCTGTAATGATTCATCTCATTATGTCTTCTTGCATCTCTTGAAGCGCTCTTGTTGATGCTTCTATGAGTGTCTTCTCCAGCACTTGCTTGTTCATGACATAGCGGTCTCGCTTTGGTTCTACTTTTAGTTCGTACCCTAAGTCGTCCATCCGGCTCAGATAAGAGTCTATCAGTTGTTCTCTTGTGTAAATGTATTCATACCTGACTCAGCCATTGCCGGAAGCGTTAATGCTTTTCTTCATGTTTCTTTGATGCCTTTGCATCGCTGTGTTTTTATTGTTTTTGTAATTATTCATTTAGTGTCCTTTCTATGAAACTCATCAGTTTCTTTCTTTTGGTATAGCCAAGGTTTACCTTGCTTCCTGATACAAAGTTGTAGAATGCGTTTGTGCTCATTCCAATATCCTTGGCAATGTCTCCATATTTTATTTTCTTTTCATATTTCAGGAATCTACATCAATTTCTTAGTTCTTCTTGATTGTTCATAAAAATCCTGACGGGGCGCCACATTTCAAATAACGGTCGTGTCGGGCTTGCCTTTATCGATTGCGTTAAAGATTTCCGCTTGCAGCCTGTTATAAATTGCATCGTATTTTTCATCTTTATTAGCTTCGGGGTCTCTGATTCTCTCGTTGACTTCTTGGGCATCTCTTATTTCTTTTGGAACTACGGCATTTGCGTGTTTTTTAGTAATGCTGCTAAATGTTTCGGAAGTTCTGTTTGCTCTTTGCCTCTTGTCCAGTTTCGCATAGACATTTCTCAGCATGTCATCACTTGTATGACCGAAATAATCTCTTGCTCTGCTTTCTTCGTATCCCATACCGCCATGGCTTTCATCTGTTATCAGCCAAGTTGCGCAGGCGTGCCGCAGCATTTGCACGGTGCAGGTGTCCGGGATATCGACTTCTTTGCAGACTCTTTTAAGTTCTCTAAGAATGTTCTTTTGCTTTTGATAATCAGACAATCTATCGGCTTCGTTTTTTGCTGTGATATTTGGGAAAGCGTAGCATTCGCCCATGTTCGCCGGTTGGAAGAATTCTTTGAATTTGTATCTGTAAGACTCAAATACATCGTAATAGAACTCGAGCATCGGAATCTCACGTTCGCTGTTATTGTTCTTCATGTGGTAGATGTTGTTCTTGATTCTTCTGTCTACATTCTTCTTCAATTCTCTTTCTGAAATTGCATTGCAAACATCGATGTAAGGATGTTCGCTGTTGAAATGAACATGCTTCCATCTTAAGCCGACGACTTCTTCTGGTCTCATCCCACTGTAGAAAAGAATCATAAACAAGGTGTACCAATAGTACTGGGTGAAATCCTCAATTTCATTTGTTGAATAGAAGTTGAATATTTTTTCTGCATCGGCAACGGTAGGGCAGTATCTTTCCTTCCTCCCGACCTGAAGCGATTTTATTTTTACTCTTGAAAGCATTGTGTCAATCTTGGTCTCTAATTCGCTATCAAGATAAAAACCTTTGGAGCCTAAATAACGATTGAAAAGAATGATGACATATTTATAGTTTCTGACTGAACGCCCAGATAGTTCTTTGGTGTCAATTTTTAGTTTACCGCTTTCGACCTCTTCTCTTTCCTTTTCATTTAATCTTCTTTTGGTAGGTACCTTGACTGTGTTCAGGTAGTCAATCCATCTTCTGAAGGTGTTAACATTAACATCAATGACTTTGGTCTTCTTGATGTCTGAAGGAAAGTAAAATTTTTTAACCGTAGATGCTTTCTGAAAAACACTGACATCGGTTGTGCTGTTTTCCGTTGTCTCTCTTTCAGCTTGTTCTTTGAGAACATCAAGCCATTCATCAAAGACGGAAGCCAGTAGACGCCTGCTCTTGTTGTCTTTTCCTTCTCTTGCTTCGGTTTCTTTAAGAGTTCTAAGCATGACAGCATTGTCAAAAGCCTGTTTCTCTGTTGGGAACCAGCCTGTATTGCTGTCTTTCAGCTTTCCGTTGGCATCTTTCCATGAGTATCTGCATTTATACTCTGTTTTGCCTGTTTTTGAGTTCACTCTTGGTGTTATTTTCATGATATTGTCTTTTTAGCCCCAATTTTTAACCACATTTATTATATAAATTCGTGGTTAGTATCATCAACCACAAGACATAAAAAAAGCTCTAAAGTGCTTATTTTATCGCATTTTAGAGCATTTTCTAACACAATGGTGGAGAATAGGGGATTCGAACCCCTGACCCCCTGCTTGCAAAGCAGGTGCTCTCCCAGCTGAGCTAATTCCCCGAATTTGGTGGGCCTGATAAGACTTGAACTTGCGACCTCGCCCTTATCAGGGGCGCGCTCTAACCACCTGAGCTACAGGCCCAACACCACTTTCGTGCTTAATCATTCTACTGCATAATCGGGAAAAATGTCAACACTAAATTTTGGCCTGTAGCCAGGTGGTCAGAGCGGCAGCCCCTGTTAAGGGATCGTGCATCGTTTCCTTCCCGTCGCAAGTTCAGGTTTCTGCGTATTTTTGAGGCTCTTGCGGCATTTCCTTAACATCGAATATAATTAAAAATACGGATGAAGAAAGTATTTTATTATGTCTTAGCTGTATGTCTGATGCTGGTGGTCTGCGGATTCACTCTTTATGAAACGCAGGAAGCGCACCGTTTCGATCTTGACGATCTCTACGACTATCAGAAAGAATTCAAGAGCGAGGAACTCGATGTCTGTTCTTCCAATACGGCCAAGACTTATATGGATTACCGCATGACGACGGTAGTCGACTCCAGGCAGTATCAGTTCATCCACAACTTCCTGACTGTCGACAAAAGGACGGGTTTTCTGATCGATGAAGACGGTTTTATCGCTGTTGCTCTGGGCTCCTATTACGGTGAGATCGGTGACCGTTATTATTTCACTCTGGATTCCGGGATCGTGCTTCCGATCGTCAAGGCGGAAGAAAAAGCCGATGTGGATACCGACTGGACGGGCTGCTACCACACGATCGATGGAAGTGTGGTGGAATTCGTCATCGATGATGAATATGCTGCGGCACGTTTCGGGACCAATTCCAACGGCTATGTCCTGGATGGCAACTACAACAACTATCCGCTGTTCTCCGGCAGCTTCGTGAAAGTGGAGAAAGTGCTCGATGAAAGGGCGGAAAAAGTCGTGACCTATGAGGTCGATATCGAAACGCCTTCTTCCATCGACATCTTCAATTACGCTTCCGGTTATTGAGACTCACAGAGTCTTTTCTTTTGGAGGTCGAATGGTAAAAACGAAAGACTGCGGGATCCGGATCGGTGACACGATCAAGGTAAAGATCGATCGGCCGATCGGTACGGTCCACCCCAAACACGATGACATCATCTATCCGATCAACTACGGTTATGTCGAAGGCATCATCGCGCAAGACGGGGAAGAACAGGATGTCTATATTCTTGGTGAGAAAGAAAGATTGGAAGAGTTCGAGGGTGTACTGATCGCCATCATCCACCGCTATGACGATGTGGAAGAGAAGTGGGTCGCTGCCCGCAAAGGTGCTGTCTATTCAAAGGAAGAGATCTTAAAACAGACACATTTTCAGGAACAGTTCTATCACATCGATATCCGGATGTGAAAAATACCAACAAAAGATATCATCTACTATAATTAAGGTATGCTAAAGGTGCGTCTGACGCGTGAAGAAGATCTGTGCCGATTGGAAGAGATCTTTTCTTATGCCAGGAAACAGATGGCATTGCATGGAAATCCCAGCCAATGGAAGAACGACCGTCCTTCGATGGAACTGGTGAAAAAGGATATCATCAACGGAAATTCCTATGTCGTGGAAGATGAGGATGGGCAGGTCGTAGGCACCTTCGCCTGGATCCCGGGCATCGAACCGACGTATCTGGACATCGATGGAAAATGGCTCGATGATGCCCCATACGGCACGATCCATCGCATTGCCGCTTCCGGAAAGAGAAAAGGCATCTTTGATGAAGCGCTGCGTTTTGCGGAAAGCTTCGGAATCGATGTGCGCATCGATACGCATAAGGACAATGCCGCGATGTTATACCTGATCGAGAAACACGGCTTTCAAAGATGCGGGATCATCATCGTCGATGACGGAACGAAGCGGATCGCATTTCAGAAGAAGATATAATAAAAGTATATGGATAAGGTATTGGTGATCGTCGGTCCTACGGCGGTAGGCAAAACAAGTTTCGGCATCCGCTGTGCGGATCTTTTCGACGGTGAGATCATCTCCGGAGATTCCATTCAGATCTACAGGGGGCTGGATATCGGTTCGGCCAAGCCGACCAAAGAAGAGCTTTCCAAGGCGGTCCATCATCTGATCGACATCAAGGATGCCGATGAGTCCTACTCCGTCAAGCAGTTTCAGGAATTGTGCAGAGAAAAGATCGCCGATATCTCGTCAAGAGGGAAACTGCCGATCATCGTCGGCGGAACGGGGCTGTATATCAAGGCGGCCATGTATGACTATCATTTCTTTGAGGAAGAGGAAGAAGATGATCTTTATGAGGACCTGTCCAATCAGCAGATCTATGATCTTCTCTTGCAGAAAGATCCCAAGGCTTTGGAAAAGATCCATGTCAACAACAGAAGAAGGCTCGTACGGGCTTTGAATATCTATGAGAAACACAAGAAAGGCATCTCGCAGATCAAGGACGAACAGGAACACAAGCCTGTCTATGACTGTGAGATCATCGGTCTGACTGCGCCGAGAGATGTACTGTTCAGGCGTATCAATGACAGGGTCGATCAGATGGTGAACGACGGGCTCGTTGAAGAGATACGGGGTCTGTTGAATCAGGGCATCGATTTCTCCATGCAGTCGATGCAGGGGATCGGCTATAAGGAATGGAAGGCCTATTTCAATAATGAAAAAAACAAAGAAGAATGTATCGAAGATATCAAGATCCATTCCCGTCATTTCGCAAAACGGCAATACACGTTCTTCAATCATCAGATGGATGTGAAGTGGTTCTGCGATACGAAGGAAGCGCTGAATGAGGTGAGAAAATGGTTGATCTGAGCAGGATGGAATACCTGATCAGCAGGGAAAAGCTCGAAAAGGTAAAGAATAAAAAAGTGCTGGTCTGCGGTGTCGGGGGCGTGGGTTCCTTCGTGGCCGAGGGCTTGTGCCGTTCGGGACTTGGTTATATCACGCTTCTGGATTATGACAAAGTGGAAGCTTCCAATCTCAACCGGCAGCTGATGACGACCAAAGACAATATCGGCATGTCCAAAGTCGGGGCATTGAAGAAACGCCTGGAAGAAGTATCGGACACGAAGGTCGATACGATAGAGACCTTCATCGATGAAAACTTCGTTCTGGATAAGGACTACGATTATGTCGTCGACTGCATCGACACGCTGACGGCGAAATTTGCGCTGGTGAAACTGTGTCACAAAAACAAGGTACCGGTCTTATCTTCCCTGGGTTCCGCCAGAAGACTCAAGCCGGAAAACATCACGCTGACAAGTCTTGATAAGACCAGGAACGATCCGCTGGCCAAGGCCTTCCGGAATCTGGCAAAGAAAGAGAATTACCGCAAGAAGATCGAGGTGGTCTTCGTCGATACGCCGGCTGTCAAGACGAATGTCGTAAAAGAAGGAAATACCAACAAAGAAAAATACCCGCTGGGTTCGTCGATCTTCACGGTCGGCAGTGTGGGCTTATATATCGCATCGATCGTATACGAAAGACTGATCAATAAGGAGGATCTATGAAATTTTCGGAATTCAAGTATGAACGGCTCAATTATGAAGATATGAAGAACGAATTCGAGGGACTGCTTGGCGCTTTGAAAGCTGCCGAAACGCCGGAAGCGTTCATGGAGGCATTTGAAAAGATCAATGTCTTCCGCGGACATGTCTCCTCGATGCAGACCTTGTGTTCGATCCGTCACTCCATCGATACGTCCGATGAATTCTATGACAAGGAAAACGAATACTGGGACAATACGATGCCGTTACTTCAGGTCTATGAAGTGGAACTGGCGAAGTTCATGCTGGAAAACAAGTTCAGAGAAAAGCTCGATATCCCTAAGGCTTACTATCTGTCTTTGGAGAATACCTTGAAGTCGTTCTCGCCGGAGATCATCTCCGATATGCAGGAAGAAAACCGTCTGGCGACGGAATATGGAAAACTGAAGTCTTCCGCAAAGATCGAATTCAACGGTGAAGTCTACAACCTGGCATCGATCGCTCCTTTGATGAATGACGATGACCGTGAAGTAAGAAAACAGGCGACCATCGCCTACAACCGCTTCTTTGAAGAGAACGAAGCGAAGTTCGATGAGATCTATGACAAGCTCGTCAAAGTCAGAGACCGCATGGCGAAGAAGCTCGGCTATGAAAACTTCACACCGTTAGGCTATATCCGCATGAACCGTCTGGATTATGACAAGGATATGGTGAAAAACTACCGCGATCAGGTCATCGAAGACATCGTTCCGCTGACGGTGGAATTACGAGAAAAACAGGCGAAGCGCATCGGTGTCGATTCCCTGAAGTGCTATGATATCGGCTACAACTTCAAGACCGGCAACCCGAAACCGCATGGAAGTATCGATGAGCTTGTGAAGGCGGCATTACAGATGTATACCGAGATGTCGCCGGAGACTGCCGAATTCTTCAGGATGATGGTGGATGGACAGCTCTTTGATCTGCCTACCCGTCCGAATAAGGAGATGGGCGGCTACTGCACGGGCATTTACGACTATAAGGTGCCGTTCATTTTTGCGAACGCCAACGGCACATCGGGCGATGTCGATGTACTGACCCACGAAGCCGGTCATGCCTTCCAGGCCTTCTGCACCTTAAAGACAGTGACCATCCCGGATCTGAGCTTCCCGACCATGGAATCGGCCGAGATCGATTCGATGTCGATGGAGTTCTTCGCCCATCCGTGGAGCCATCTGTTCTTCAAGGAAGAGGCAGAGAAGTATCATTACTTCCATATCGCCGATGCCTTGAAATTCTTACCTTACGGATGTCTGGTCGACCATTTCCAGCACGAGGTCTATGACCATCCGGAAATGACGCCGGAAGAAAGAAAGGCCTGCTTCCGCAGACTGGAGAAGATCTACAAGCCGGATGTCGATTATGAAGGATTCGACCTTCTCGAAAGAGGCGGCTTCTTCTACCGCCAGGGTCACATCTTCCAGTCACCGTTCTATTACATCGACTACACGCTGGCCCAGGTCTGCGCTTTACAGTTCTATGTCCGCATGCTGAAGAAGGATCCGGATGCCTGGAAAGACTATGTTCACATCTGCGGACTGGGCGGAACCAGGACCTTTACGGAGATCGTAAAAGAGGCCCATCTGAAAGTGCCGTTTGAAGACGGCTGTCTCAAGGAAGTTTCCGCAAAGATGAAAGAAGAACTTTCTTCTTACGATGATGCAAGGTTCTGATCGTGTTCAGGCAAATAAAAAGAGTAAAACAGGCACTGAACAAGGAAGAATGCCTGGAGATATTAAAGAAAGAGAAACGGGGTGTCTTATCGGTCCTGGGTGATGA
>Ga0256405_10009358_pt1 | contig 13451 bp, 10 predicted proteins | sample RumenRJG_02DNA_FD_189096 | JGI IMG/M metagenome (GOLD analysis project Ga0256405, IMG submission 189096) | Bovine rumen microbial communities from Lethbridge, Alberta, Canada - RJG_02 | ecosystem: Host-associated > Mammals > Digestive system > Stomach > Rumen | place: Canada: Alberta...
TTCAGGGTCGGAACCGTTGTCAGTGTGATGGTGCCGGTTCCGTCTTCGCTGGTTGAGGAAACCTTGTACTTATTGGCAACATCCCCATTACCAAATCCTTCCCGGTTATTATTATCTCCGTTGATGATCTGGTTATAGTTCGAGGCTGCTCCCGATACATGGACCAGTTCATTCGTGACGGTATCGCCGGACTGATAGACATTGGTCGTGGTGTTGCCGTTATTGTAGTTGTTGTCACTTTCGTTTCCGATTTTGATATTGCTGATATTATTACTGTCAGCAGTATAATACAAAGGAATGCTGCCCGTTCCGGATTCCGGAACCACTGTCTTCCCGTTCAGGGCGACCGGTGTGACATAGTAGTATGTTTTGCCGCTCTTCTTCTTTAACGTAGACAGCAGGTACCAATTGTTTTCGTAGCCTGTATCAAAGACGACCGCCTCGTCCTCGCCTTCATTGATCACATAATGATAGGGTTCGGGCTTGCTGAAGGTGTACGTTGTCTTATTCTCACTTGTCGTGATACTTACCACAAACCCGTTCAGCACATCACCATCTTTTATAATGGTGCTTTCATTTGTTTTGATCGTGCCTCGCTCTTCTCCGTTCGGTTCAACCTGTATTTTTCCCAGAGCAACTTTGACCGTCTGATCCTCGGAATAAGAAACGGAATTCGGATTGTCATTATTGCGATTGAATGAGGAGAATGTGATTCTCTTTGAGTTTACAAAGTTCAGGTCAACATTCTGCTGGTTATAATAGGTAACGCTGTTTCCGCTCTGGTTTTCTGCCTGTACGGAAGCGTATACGGAATAGCCGGACTCAATGCCGGAGGCCGTCGTTCCGTCAAATACGATCTCAACCTCATATGCATCCAGCTTTACTGCCTTGAACTGGGGAGCACTGGACCGGTCAAAGGAATAGGCCCCGAAATCCGAAGGCTTTGTCATCGCCCCGGATCCGTCGTACCACCAGTTACTGCTGGCATACTCGGCCGTCAGGTCTCCATCGCCTGTGTACCGTACCAGGGTGTATTCGCACCCATTCGTATCGATATTTCCGAAATCGAGATCTGCAACACCCGACACCGGCTGAACCTTAGCGACCGCTTTCACGTTATTGCCATTGTTTACTGCAATGTAATACTCGCCGCCAACCGATGCAGATGTGTCGATCGTAGAACCATCGGTATCATAGAAGGTCAGCTGTCCATTGGTCTGCTCATCCGTCACGTTGATGACGATGGTGCTGCCGTTGTTCAGTGTGATGGTCAGGGTCTCTTCAGTGGAGAAGGGCTTCAGGCTCTTCAGTTCCCAGTCGGAGCCCTTCTGGCTGACTTCGATCAGTTCCGGATCGGAGAAGTCGACATCCTTGACGTTGTCGAGATCTTCGTCGATCTTCAGTTCCTTGAACAGGTCGCTCAACATGATGCTGTCTTCCCCTGCGATGCTGTAGGTGTACTCATCGTGTGTGAAGTCGACCGTATATGCAAAGACTGAGAAGTCCTTCGTTTCGAACTTCACGGTCTCTTTGCTCAGGCTGACGCTCAGATTTTTGTCTTTGATCTCTTCCTTGTTGATATCGTCCTCGTCGATGGACTTTGCAGCCTTTGTGCTGTCGAACTTGTCGCGGACGCTGTCCTTCAGCGGCAGGTGGATGACGTTGACATCGGATGCCTTCTTGGCGCCGAGGTCCTCTGCGAGCTGGTTATCTTTAAAATCAAATGTGACCGACACGTTTCCTTCGGTCGGTTCCAGTTCCTTGCCGTCTTTCATGAAAGCAATGTCATAGAGCAAGGTGTTGTCCTCTGTGTAGGACGGTTTCTCCTTGCCGTCATTCAGTGCCTTCATGTAGGCGTCGTAGTTATAGTCTTTGGAATTCTTTGTGATGAGCGATGCCTTCAGATCGGCATCGTCCGGAATAGCTTCGGCATTCGAGAGCTTCGCTGTGATCTCAACGCCGTTGATTTTGGATGTGTATGTAGTCTTGCTGTCTTCATCAGAAGCCTTGCTTTCTTCGGCATCTATATCATTAGAGTCCTGGGCTTCGTCTTCAGAGCCTTTAGCTTTGTCTTCGGAGCCTTGATCTTTATCTTTGACAGAGTCGTTTGTCTTCTCTTTCTCAGTTTTTTCTTCTTTCTGAGTATCCGAAGAGACCGAACTATCAGTTTCGTTAGTTTCGTTCTGATCGTTCGCCATTTCCTGTGATGTCGGCTCAGTCGTGCCAGGTGGTGAATTCACCTCCATTGCGTGTGTGCTGAAGAACGGCGTTACTGCCATCATCAATGCGAGTGCGATACCTACGATCCGCTTACCAGGCTTGTTCTTTTTCATGTCGGGCTCCCCTATAGTGTAAACTACTATCAGTATTCTGTTTTTAAATATAAAGAAAAGAAAATATCAGCTGATTTTTTTCAATCAACCTCCTTTTCATAATCCTACATAATATAGTGTATTTATATATAGTTTATTTATTGTAACCGTTTGCGCCATTTTTTGTCAAATCTTTAACATTAATTAATGAAATATAAAAAACTGCGAAGACGTTGCAATTTCAATCGTTTTCGCAGTTTTTGCCCAAATTGTATTTATATTGTATTTTTTTCGGTTTTTACAGTTTTATGGGCCTGGTCACAAAAGGCTACAATATTTAGGGGTTTTTCGATCATTCGGTCGTGTAGTTGTCGAAGTATCCCTGAATGAACACGATCGGCGTTCCCTTGTCGCCGGAGCCGCTGGTCAGGTCGCACAGGGATCCGATCAGGTCTGTCAGCTGCCGCGGAGTGGTCCCTTCGGATTCCATCTTGCCCACCAGGCTGCTGCCGTCCTTTTCTTTGATCCTGCCGGAGATCGCTTCCTTCAGTTCGTTTCCGGACAGCTCCGCAAAATCGTTGTCTGCCAGATATTTCAGCTTCAGCTCATTCGGTGTTCCTTCAAGTCCTTTGGTCCACGCAACGCCGACACTTGGATCTGCAAGTTCCCAGATTTTTCCAACCGGATCTTTGAACGCGCCGTCTCCGTAGATCATGACCTCAACGTTCTTGCCCGTTTTTTCTTTCAGCTGCGCCTGGATCTCGTCTACCAGAGGCTGGCCGTCTTCGGGGAACAGCTTGACGCTGTCTTCAGTCGCTTTGTTGGATCCCAGAAGACCATACTTCGAGTTGAATCCGCTGCCGTCAACGGACTCAGTCAGGATGTCATCCAGCCCACAGACGACTTCAGCTCCGTTAGCTTTGAGGATCCTCTTCGTTCTGGCCCTGGTGTGGATGTCGCAGGTCAGAACATTCTTTGTGTAGTCCAGGATCGTTTTTGCCTGATTTGCAAAGATGATCTCGACTTCTGCTCCGCACTCGCGGATCAGATCTCCATAGTACTGGACGTAATCGACACCGGTGAACGGGTGCTTGTTCTCGCCGAACAGTTCCCTGTATTTCTCAAGAGTCAATACATCGCTGTAGGGGTTCACGCCTTCCTCGTCGACCCTGTCAAGAGAAACCAGTTCGTTACCGACCTCGTCGCTGGGATAGCTGAGCATCAGGACGATCTTCTTTGCGCCCTTTGCGATGCCGCGCAGGCAGATCGCGAATCTGTTTCTGGACAGGATGGGGAAAATGACTCCGATGGTCTCTCCGCCAAGCTTCGCCTTTACGTCCGCGGCGATCGCATCGACAGATGCGTAGTTGCCCTGAGATCTTGCGACAACAGACTCGGTAACGCATACGATGTCTCTGTCGCGAACCTCAAAGCCATCAGTCTGTCCCGCTGTGAGAACACTGTCTACAACGATCTTTGCCAGGTCGTCTCCCTCACGGATGATCGGGCAGCGGATTCCTCTTGAGATGGTTCCTACATTTCTTTCCATAGTTTTACCTCTTTCTGTATGTTTAATGATATTTTTAACATTGTTTCACGTGAAACATTTTCTGTTTCACTCTATCTGATCGAACGCAGCAGATCGATCAGCCGTTCCATTTCTTCTCCGTTATAGAACTCGATCTCGATCTTTCCGCGGGCACCCTTTCTCTGCAGGCTGACCTTGGTCCCGAGAGCTTCTCTCAGTTCCATTTCAACCCGCTTTTCATCGGCGCTTTTCGTCTTTCTGGGCTTCCTTTTCGTTCCGGGCTTGCCACTTTCCTGTGCCAGCTTTTCGATCTGCCGGACAGACAGGCCTTCACTGACTGTACGCTCTGCCAGCGCGATCTGAAGCTTTTCATCTTTGACTGCGGCCAAGGCTCTGGCATGTCCCATGGAAAGGCTGCCGTCAGCTGTCATATAACGGAGCTTCGGCGGAAGCTTCAGAAGCCGCAGACTGTTGGTGATATACGGCCGGCTTTTGCCCACACCCCGGGACACCTGCTCCTGCGTCAGGCCATAGGTATCGATCATCTGCTTCAGACCCTCAGCCTCTTCGATCGGATTCAGGTCCTCCCGCTGCATGTTCTCAATGATCGCGAGAAGCATGTTCTCTTCATCGGTCAGTTCCTTGATGATGCATGGGAGTTCTTTGAGGCCGATCATTCTGGCCGCGCGCCAGCGACGTTCTCCCGCAACGATCTCGTAGCCCTGCCCCGCGGCGCGCAGCACGATGGGCTGGATCAGCCCATGCTGTTCGATGGATTCTGCCAGTTCTTCCAGCTTGTCTTCATCGAAGTTCTTTCGGGGCTGCGCTGAATTTGGCTTGATATCGTTGATATCGATGTATTTCAGGTCTCTCTCCCGGGTGTCGTCCTCTGCCGGTTCCTGCTTAACCGGCTTTGTTTTTTTCGCGCGTTCCGGCGATTTGTTCGAGGTGACCTCGACATCACCGAACAAGGCGTCCAGGCCGCGGCCCAGTCCTCGCGCCTTTTTCTGTGCAGTCATTTAACGTTCCCCCTCAGATTCCAGAAACTCCTCCGCAAATTCGGTATATGCCTGCGCTCCGGTAGACCGTGGATCGTACTGAATGACTGGCATTCCATGGCTTGGAGCCTCTGCCAGTCTGACATTTCTCGGGATCACAGTTGCGTAAACTTTCTCCCTGAAATACTTCTTCACTTCTTCAACTACCTGAACGGAAAGATTTGTCCTGCCATCAAACATGCTCAGGATGACGCCTTCGATCTCCAGATCCGGGTTCAGATTCGTTCTGACGATATCGATGGTGCTCATCAGCTGGCTGACGCCTTCCAGCGCATAGAATTCGCACTGGATCGGGATAAGCACTGAATCCACGGCAGTCAGAGAGTTGATCGTCAGAAATCCCAGCGATGGGGGACAATCTATAAAGATATAGTCGTAATCCGGCTTCAGTATATCGATCGCCATTTTCAGTCGTTTTTCACGGCCCGGCATGTTGATCAGCTCGACTTCCGCTCCGGCAAGCTGGACACTGGCCGGCATGATGTACAGGTTCTCCACACCAGTCGGCAGAACTGCTTCCGCCGGATGGATATCATCTTCGATCAGAACCTCATGTGTAGTCAGTTCCAGATCTCTCTTTGAAAAGCCCAGACCGCTGGTCGTATTTCCCTGTGGATCGATATCAAGAACAAGGACCTTCTTCCCCTTCATTGCAAGACAGGCGGCCAGATTGATGTTCGTTGTTGTCTTGCCTACACCGCCTTTTTGATTAAAAATTGCAATTGCCTTTCCCAATTCAGTCCTCCGTTTCATTACTTAGAAATAACACCGCTTTATTATACTCCATTTATAATCGTACGTCACCTCTATTATATTTTAAAATTCAAAAAATGTTTCACGTGAAACATGAAACACTTTTTTCGTTCAAAATCGATATAATTTACATTATTTGGAAGCTCTGAGAGGCGATTTGGCGGGCTTTCCGGGCCTGCGTGGATACGCAGATTGTGTTGGTTCTTTCTTTCGAATAAGGACTAAATTATGGCCTGTATCGGTGTCTTCGCCTACTTTTACAATTTTTTCCACCTCGCCACCGAGCTTGCGAATGGCGAACTCCGCATCACTGACTTCCTGATCGCAGTCAGGCCCTTTATATGAAATGAAATGCCCCTGGACCTTTACAAAAGGAAGACAGTACTCCGCCAGAACAGACAGATCGGCCACGGCTCTGGAGACGCATATATCAAAATGCTCCCGCAGATCTTTTTGTCTCCCCAGTTCCTCCGCGCGTCCGTGGATCGCCGTCACATTGTTGATCTCAAGCTCATCGCAGAATTCCCTGATGATCTCTATCCGCTTGTTCAGGGAATCCGCCAGCAGGAACTGCTTCTCCGGAAAACATACCGCCAGCGGTACCCCGGGGAATCCTGCTCCCGTTCCCAGATCGATGACCGTTCTCCCATTCCTGAATTCATCAAGCCGGGCGGCGGCCAGAGAATCCACATAGTGCTTCTTCAGGAACTCCTCCCGGTCCGTGATCGCCGTCAGATTGACCTCACGGTTTCTTTGGAGCACCAGGTCCATATATTTGAAGAGAGTCTCTGCCTTCTGTTCTTCATCCGGTATGTCAAGCTTTCGCATTGCGCTGCAGAGGTATGGCTTATCCATTGCCGTTCTCCTTTGGTTTTGCTTCACTTCTTTTATTTGTTCTGCGCATTCGCTCCAGGTGGATCAGCAGCACATTGATATCCGCGGGAGATACTCCCGAGATCCGCGACGCCTGTCCCACAGACACGGGCCGCAGCTGATCCAGCTTTTGTCTTGCTTCGATCCGAAGCCCGTCGATCGAAAGATAATCCAGGTCTTCCGGGAGCATCCGGTTCTCCAGCCGGCGGAACCGCTCCACCTGCCGGATCTGTTTCTCGATATATCCCTGATAACGGATCTGCACCTCCAGTGCCTGCTGTTCATGCCGCGAGAGGGGAGGGCGCTCAGGATCTGCGGGGGCGGTCATATCATATCCCACTTCCGGTCTGCGAAGAAGATCGATCAGCGGTGTGGGAGCATTGATGGGCGTGCTCCCGGCTTCTTCCAGGATCGGATTGATCTTCTCCGGCTGTACGACGAGTCTCGTTAAACGATCCGTTTCTTTCTTAAGGATCTCTTTCTTGCGGAGCATTTTCTGATACCGCTCCTCTGATGCCAGACCGATCTGATAACTCTTTTCGGTCAACCTCAGGTCCGCGTTGTCCTGACGCAGAAGCAGCCGATATTCCGCCCGGCTGGTCATGATACGGTAGGGTTCGTTGGTTCCCTTGGTCACCAGATCATCGATCAGCACTCCGATGTATCCTTCGCTCCGGTCCAGAATAAAAGGTTCTTTGCCGTCCAGCTTTTGGACCGCGTTGATTCCGGCCATCAGTCCCTGGGCGGCGGCCTCTTCGTAGCCGGAGCTGCCGTTGAACTGTCCGGCACAAAACAGTCCCTCGATCTGTCGGTTCTCCAGAGATGCTTTGAGCGCCAGCGGATCGATGCAGTCATATTCGATCGCATATGCCGGGCGGACGATCTCGAGATGCTCCAGTCCCTCGATGGTACGATAGAAAGCGTCCTGCACATCTTCGGGTAGGGAAGAGGACATGCCTTGGATATACACTTCATCCGTATATCTTCCCTCCGGTTCGATGAATGTCTGATGCCGCTTCTTATCGGCGAACCGATTCACTTTGTCTTCGATCGAAGGGCAGTATCTGGGACCGACCCCCTCGATCTGACCGCCGAAGAGGGCAGACCGGTGAAAGTTGGCCCGGATCACATCATGTGTTTTTTCATTCGTATAGGTCAGCCAGCAGCGGACCTGTCCGCCTTCGGCCTCCAGATGATCATTCATAAAAGAGAAGGGGACCACTTCCGGATCTCCGTCCTGCGGGAGCATCTTATCGTAGTCCAGACTCTGGGCCAGCGCCCGTGCCGGCGTTCCTGTCTTGAAGCGGCGCATGGGCAGTCCGTGATCACGGAGCTTCCGGGCAAGCTCTGTAGAGGGCGCCAGTCCATTGGGTCCGCTCTCATATACACTGTCGCCGATGAACACCTTTCCTCCAAGAAAAGTCCCCGTCGCCAGGATCACTGCCTTTGCCAGGTACGTGCTCCCGGTGCGGAGCACGACGCCGCACACCTTTGGTGCTCCCGCTTCATCGTTCTCCAGAAGCAGGTCGACTACTTCTCCCTGTTTCAGCTGAAGGAGAGGCTCCCGTTCCAGCGTCTTTTTCATTTCGATGTGATACTGATTCTTATCAGCCTGCGCCCGAAGGGAATGGACCGCCGGGCCTTTGGCTGTATTCAGCATACGGCTTTGGATAAAAGTCTTGTCTATGTTAAGACCCATCTCTCCGCCCAGAGCATCGATCTCCCTGACCAGATGGCCTTTGCCGGTTCCGCCGATGGAAGGGTTGCATGCCATCATAGCGACCGCCTCAAGGTTGATCGAAAGCATCAGTGTCCTTTTCCCGAGGCGCGCGCAAGCAAGGCCCGCTTCACATCCGGCATGGCCTGCTCCGATCACGATCACATCGTATTCACCCATCTGATATGTACTCATATTCTCCTCTGTCCGCTTCTTCTTATTTTCCCAGGCAGAACCGGGAAAACACTTCATTCAGTATTTCATCGGAAACCGTTTCTCCGATGATCTCTCCCAGCGCGTCGTATGCGCTGCGCACGTCCACTTCTATAAAATCAAGAGGCTCGTTCCGTCGTATCATCTCCGTCGCGCGTTCCAGATCTCCGGCAGCATCATCCAAAAGCTGGATGTGCCGGACATTATTTACCATAACATGCTCTGCTGACGGGGCAGTGCTCCCGTATACCAGTTCCTCTATTCTGTCCTCGATCTCTTCGATCCCTTCTTCCTTCTTTACAGATGCGGGAAGAAGACGGCCGCAGGGGAGGGCAGAGGCAAGCTGCTCCTCATCCAGACACATCCCCAGATCCTGTTTGTTCATAACAACGAGACAGTTCCTGTTTCCTATATAGGAGATCAGTGTCTGATCCTCCTCGGTCAGCGACTGACTGGAGTCCAGCACAAGAATAATGTAGTCTGCCTGATTGAAGGCATCCTTGCTCCGTTCGATCCCCATCTGCTCGACGATATCTTCTGTCTCATGGATACCGGCTGTATCGATCAGGTTCACAGGAATATTTCTGATGTTGACATTTTCTTCGATCGTATCTCTGGTAGTCCCCGGGATCTCCGTCACGATGGCCCGGTTCTCTCTCAGAAGAGCATTCATCAGAGAGGATTTACCTACATTCGGCCTGCCGCAGATCGTGATACGAATGCCTTCCCTCAGCATGCGTCCTGTGTGAGCTGTGCTCCGCAGATCATCGATATGATCTCGGATCAGAAGCAGATCATCTTCCATTTTTTCATAAGTGATCTCCTCGATATCTTCATCCGGGTAATCGATATTTACTGTAATGTCCACCAGCAGATCCAGCAGGGACCGGCGGATCTCCGACACTTTCAGAGAAAGCGCTCCCTGCAGCTGGCTGATCGCTACATCAAAGCTGCGGTCTGTCTTCGCTTTGACCACATCGATCACTGCTTCCGCCTGAGACAGATCGATCCTTCCATTCAGAAAAGCCCGTTTCGTAAATTCTCCGGGCTCTGCCAGCCGTGCTCCCTTTTTTAATATCAGCTGAAGCGTATTCTTCAGAGAGACCATGCTCCCATGACAGTTGATCTCAGCAGTGTCCTCGGTCGTATAAGTCTTTGGTGCCTGCATAAATACTGCCATGCATTCATCGATGATCTGATTCTTCTCTTTATCGATGATGCGCCCGTAGGTCAGCCGGCGGTTTTCGACAGATGATGATTCTCCGGTGCATTCAAATATTTCCTCCAGAATATCTCTGGAGGCCGGTCCGCTGATCCTTATGATCCCGATGCCGCCTTCACCCAGCGGTGTTCCGATCGCTGCTATTGTGTCTTCCATAGCATTTCCTCTGCGGCCTGTACAGCCTTTGCGTGATATGAACAGAGCCCGCTGTGCGCGGACTCCGAAAGTTTATTTTTTAAGTTCGATGATCACTCTTCTGTAAGGTTCTTCGCCTTCACTTCTTGTGATCACATCAGGGTGAGACTGAAGAGTCGCATGAATTACTTTTCTTTCGTACGGGTTCATGGGCTCCAGTCTGACATGTTTACCGGTCTTGGAGACTTTGCCTGCCAGACGGTCCGCCAGCTGCTCCAGTGTTCTCTGTCTCTTAGCTCTGTAGTTTTCTGCGTCGATAACTACCTTGATATAGGCTTTGTTATCTTTGTTGACGACCAGGCTGGTCAGGTACTGGATCGCGTCAAGGGTCTGACCTCTCTTACCGATCACGGTTCTTGAATCATCACCGCTCATCTCTATATAGACCAGGTTTTCACCGGTTCTGCAGATGAAGTCCAGCTTCAGTCCCATTTTCTCTGTGACTTCCTTCAGGAAGGTGAGAGCTTCGTGTTCTTCTGTGATCTGCAGGCTTTCTTTATCCATTCCGTCCAGCGCGATATTGACGGATTCCTTTTTTTCTTTCTTATTTCTTTTTTTCTTGTTGTCTCTTTCTTTTCTTTCTCTCGGCTTTCTGTCCTGGCGGTCCTTCGGTGTTACCAGCTCATCCGGCCTTACTTCTTCTTTTCCGATCGGACCGGGTTTCTTTGCCGGAGCTTCTTTTTTCTCTTTTGGTTTATCTTCGACAGCAGGAGCTTTTCTCTCTACGCGGACTTTTGCAAGTTTTGATCCGATCCCGAAGAAACCTCTGGACGGCTCTTCCAGAACAGTGACCGTTACATCCTCTTTGGAAAGCTTCATTTCCTTCAGAGCCAGGTCAACTGCTTCTTCCACGCTGACGCCCCATTTTTCAATTGCATCCATTGTTATCTATTCCTCCAACTCGTTGAAGCCTTTTATCTGTTCAGTTTTTTCTCCAGCTTTTCCCTCATTTTTCTTTCTTCAGATTCCTGCTTCATCTTCTTTCTGATGGAAGACATATGAATATTGAAGAAAATCTGGATGATCTGGCTGACTGCCCAATAGAGCGCCAGACCGGAAGGAAATGATCTTGCCATCCACAGGATCATGACAGGGAATACATACTGCATCATCTTTGTCATTCCCTGCATCTGATTTCCCGCGGCATTTCCTGTATCCTGCAGCATCCGGTTCATCGTGAAAGCGATGAAAGTAGCAACGCCTGCGATGATCGGGAGGATCCATGGATCCGGCTGTGCCAGGTCCTTGATCCACAGGAAGGACTCATGGAAAGCGAATATCATATTCTCATCCGACATATAACGCATCGGATTTCTCAGCAATGCGAACAGCCCCATGATGATCGGCATCTGGATGAGCATCGGAAGGCAGCCGCCCATAGGGTTGAACTTCTCTTCCTTGTAGAGCTCCTGCATCTTGATATTCATGGTTTCCTGGTCGTTCTTGTACTTGTTCTGGATCTCCTGCATCTTTGGCTGGAGATCAGACATCTTCGCAGTTGATTTTATCTGCTTGATGTAAAGAGGGTACAGACAGACTTTGACGACCACGGTAAAGATGATGATACAAATACCGTAATTGCCGATGAAACCATATAGAAGGTCAAGAAGCATACCGAGAGGCTTTGCGATTACTCCCAAAATAGTATACATTAATTACTTCTCCTTCTATTTTAAGGGATCATATCCACCTTCATGAAAAGGATGACATTTAAGAAGTCTCCTGATGCCGAGGTAGCTTCCCTTAAAAAAACCGTACTTTTCGAGTGCCTGAATAAAATAGACCGAACAGGTCGGATAGAACCTGCATGTCGGCGGAAACAATGGTGATATGAATTTCTGATAGAACCGGATGATCCAGATCATGATCTTTTTCATTTGGTTCACCTCGAGCGTTTTGAAATATTGGCCTTATTTATGGCGCTGTCAAGAGATTCCTGGACCTGCTGACAGCTCCTGCCATTGATCTTATTTCTCGCTATTATTATGAAATCATAGCCGGCCGGAAGAACATCGCGATGTTTTTTCCAGCTTTCTCTCATCAATCTTCTGGCTCTGTTTCTCTGAACGCTGTTTCCCACTTTCTTGCTTGCCAGAAATGCGGTTCTGTTATATTCCAATCCATTTTTCATAAAAAACAGAACGACGTAACGCTCTCCTATAGATCTTCCCTTGCGGTAGATCCTGCTGAAATCATCTCTGTTTCTTAATACTTCTTTTTTTAACATCTTTCAGACACGACCGCATTACAAAAAGACCTCGTACAGGTCTTTATGCTGACAATACTTTTCTTCCTCTTTTTCTTCTTCTCTTCAGGACATTTCTGCCGTTCTTTGTGCTCATTCTCTTTCTGAAGCCGTGTTCCTTTTTACGCTGCCTTTTTTTTGGCTGGTATGTCATTTTCATTGTAGCGTATCCTCCTTAAATATGACTCTAAATAAAACAAAAATACCGCGCAAATCTTAATTTCAATTTGCGCACATTAGCTTGAATATTATACCTCTCAGTCATTTTGATGTCAATTCATTTCTTATTTCCTCTTCTCATAACAATATCTTGTTGTTCCTGTTAAAATTATGCACAAATATATCCACCAGTTGTGGATAATTTCACTTCATTCCTAAAAAATCTCAAAAATCAATTCACTTTTACCTGTGTATTTTTTGTGGATAATTATTTTTGACAACGATTTGATCTGTGTGGTATTATTTCCTCGTTTTTGTGTTATGATATATCTGTATTTTTGTCAAAGGAATTATTTGTTTTAGAGTATGAAGCAGCGCATCGACAGTACAACATGGAATACGATCCTGAATGAAGTCAGAGGAAAAATGACGGAGATCAGTTACAAAACCTGGTTCCTTCCCTTGAAACCTATCGAAATGGACAAGGAAGCAGGTACTTTTCTGATTGCTGTACAGGATCAGATGCGGCTGAATCTGCTGACCGAACACTATATGGATAAGCTCGAATCAGCTGTTTCCAAAGTCTGCGGCGGCAAATACAGGATCCTTCTGAAAGTAATGAACGAAAAGGAAATCAATGAAGCTCTCAAGGATCCTAAAGAAAAAGAATCTTCTTCACTGAAACCACTCCCTTCAGACGCTCTGAAACAGGAATTCTTTTTGAACCCAAAATACAACTTCGATAATTTCATCGTCGGTCCTAATAATAATTACGCCCATGCAGTCTGTCTGGCAGTGGCGGAAACACCTGCGAAAGTATATAATCCAGTCTTCATTTACGGAGGATCCGGACTCGGCAAGACCCATCTGATGCACGCCATCGGTAACTTCATCCAGCAAAAGGATCCTAATATGAAGGTTCTCTATGTTTCTTCCGAGATGTTCACTTCGGAATTTATCGAAGCTACGAGAGAAGCAAAAAAAAGCAACGAGAAAATAAACAATCTGAAAAGAAAATACAGAACAGTCGATGTTCTTCTGATCGATGACATACAGTTCATTGAAGGCAAAGAAGGAACTCAGAACGAATTCTTCCATACTTTCAATACCCTTTATGAACTGGATAAACAGATCATCATTACAAGTGACCGTCATCCCAGCAAACTGACAGACCTG
>Ga0256405_10009359_pt1 | contig 13451 bp, 21 predicted proteins | sample RumenRJG_02DNA_FD_189096 | JGI IMG/M metagenome (GOLD analysis project Ga0256405, IMG submission 189096) | Bovine rumen microbial communities from Lethbridge, Alberta, Canada - RJG_02 | ecosystem: Host-associated > Mammals > Digestive system > Stomach > Rumen | place: Canada: Alberta...
CGGACAGAATGATTATCTGTCTTAATTATGATTCAATGGAGAATTTAAAATGGAATTATCAAATTCTATGATGGAAAAAATTATTGCTGAAATTAATGAAGTTAAATTTAGTCATCGCTCCAACTGGTTCGATTGATTAAAAACTTCTGCGATCGATGCAGTCAAAAGTAATTTTAAAATGGTTGACTTCACGGATGATTACAATGATACCATGCAGCCAGACGAATACACCAAGTTTAGATCAGCCATAGCTGCTGAAGCTATTTCATGATGAACAAGATGTGATCGAATTAGAACACCGTATTGTTCGACACTCCAGAGAATACGTAGACGCGTGGAATACTATTGGAGACATATTGATGAAATATGATGAGAAAGGTTGGTGGTATCGATACAATTGGTTTGAAGAGCCAATCAACGCTGATGCGTTAATCGATGAATTCTGTCATTATGACCTACCGGAGGATGAGGGTGCAGCGGTAGGTAAATCTTGGGATCTCCCGGATCACTTCATCGTACCTGATGCTCCAACTACACCGTATTGGGATTTCTCATACGACGAATTTACGGCATATATCAAATCGATAACACTAACTAGTGACCCGGACCAGGTAGAAGTTGAGTACTGTACGTATCGGTTAGATGAGACACATGGTGAATTCTACTACAGCCTCTGGAACACTGCCAAAGCGATAGTAAATACCAAGACTCATCGTCGTTGGTCAGTTGAATAATTTTCATTAATTTATTGCCGGTTTCATGGTGGAACCGGCTTCAATAGGAGAGTACAATGTTTGTTACAATTAAAGAAATCAACGGATATAAGATCCGACACTTCGAGTTTGAAACCGAAGAAGAAAAGAAGCAATTCGCATTACCTCGTGGACTTAGGGGTCTTGGCTACATTGCTCAGATCGCTAAACTTTGTGAGTGTCGTGCCAAAGCATACGAGTTGCTAGCTGATCCTCGCTGGGATAAAAAACTTCCCGGTACAATTCTTCAGGCGTTATGCTTACTTCTGGAGGATGATGTATCTATCACCGACTACATCATCAGAAGTCTATGTTCGCTTCTGATTGAAAAATCACAATATCGTTCATTGTTCGACACTTACGGATGGATACCGGAAGTAGTTACCATGCCGTGGTTCATAATGGCTGCATGTAGTTGGAACGAAGAACATATGAATAAAATCAAAGCAGATAAAGAACTCACAGATCTGTGGAATCAGGTTTGGAGTATATTAAGCGAAGCTTGTCCAATTGAAGGTTGGAAAGAATATCAACTTACATAAATTTCAACCAGATAATTGATAGCACCGAGAGTAGGAACGTCTTACGACGTTCCTACTGCTCAATATACGATTTATTTTTTCAAGCAAATATCGTACATATATTATCCAGATGACAATAAAACCAATAAGCTAAATTAACGTTAGCTTATTTTCTATGACTTAAAAAGGAGATTTAGATTATGAACAATTTAAAAGAACTTGCTATTTTAGCGTTACTGTGCATATGGGAGACTGGTAAAATGATAGGCTTTATCTTATTGATAATGATAAGTACTGTCTATTTGGCAGAACCAGCTCTGGACTTCGTACTTGACTACGTATTCGTAGATCATCTAAGAGAAAGTCTTATTGTTGTATTCGTGCTATGGTTAGGCATGTCTGCTGCCTTATATTCGTGCGTTCGAAGTTTAAAATAAATAGGAAATTTAAAAATGGTAAATACTTTATTCGTAATTTCGTTAATCATAATTGTATTGGCAATAATTGCTATGATTTATGCTTATTTGAAATCAAAGGAAGACGATATAATTGTTGATGAAAAATTAGTAAGAAGTATTAGAGCGAGAGACGATCCACAATATACAATTTGCCCCACGTATGACGCTCTAGACCAACTCGATGAAAATCAAAAGAACAACGCGTATGTGCATGCTCCTAAATATAAGAGAGGTATGTACAAGTGGGTACCTGATGAGAATAAGTGGGTGCAAATATCTAAATAAGGAATTTAAAAAATGGAAGATAATAAGAGCAACTTTTATAAAGAATTAGCCGAAAATGCATATATATTCCCTTTAATCTGCAACGAAAAAGAACATCCGGAATTTCTAGTATTTAAACATGAAGGTTACACTGTAATGTGTAATGGTGAGTTGATGAAAAAGTTCATTAAGTTCGCTGATAAAAATATCGCAATAATAAACGATATTTTCCCAAAAGAGTTTAGATGTTTTAAACTGGATGAATTTCTTGCAGCAAAATTAATACTCATTGGAATAAACTGTAATGAAAATTATGCACTCTCATGTTCTACAAGATTTGTCACCGTAGAGGATAGCCTCTATGCAGTCAAAATGCTAAGTTGTAACAAATCCAGAGGACTGGGATTTGTTATGATGAAGTATGACTTGATCGAAGATGATGCATCTTTAGGTCGATTCATGTATATGAACCAGAGTACTAATTATTTTCTAACTAAATTCGGAGGAGTTTGCGAATTAAACCGCGATCCGTATTTATTGGAAATCCTTAGTGGCTATGGAAAGACAGGCACTATAACGTTCACAAATCGAATGTTTGGTATGTTCGATCCTGCAACTTCAAATGTATATGAGTTGGCTGATCAGTCAAATGAACGCTATGTGGAAATGAATAATTACAAAATGGTTCAATTCGACACCATTGAAAGTGTCAAAAATTGGATAGGACCTGATGGAGAAGAAAGGTGTCCATTTATCAATTTCTGTTCAATCAAATTAATTTCTAAGTATTTAAGAATTGGAAAATGGATAAACAGAATATTCCATCCGGATTTTAAATTCTCCTACGAATATATCAATAAACAACAACAGGCATAAGCCTTGTGTGAATTTTAATAATACTCTACCAGTTGGAGACAACCAGTAGAGTATTTACCATTTATTTTTAAGGAACGAATAGTTAAATAGGAGTATCTAATGAGCACATATTCAGATTTTACGATTTTATTTTTATTAATAGCTCTAATCGCTTTATTGATATGGTTGTACATGAAAGTGGGTAAAATAAACGATGTTTTACTTATTTTTCTATTAGGGATGGATTTCGTATCATTAGCTGGTTTGTGCGTTTATGCTAAAACAAAAGCTGACGATGCAATCATCACGAAAGCACTAGAAATAAACAAAAGAGAGTTTAAACCCAATTTTGTTTCTTGTGAATCATATGAGGATTTACAACAACTTGGTGATACTGAAAAAGAAAAATTTGTATACGTGTCTTCTCCTGAGAATAAAGAAGGTATGTATGTGTGGGTACCCACTGCAAATAGATGGGTACGGATAACTAAATAGGTTTTAAAAATGAAAAGTAGAGAAAACGCGTTTTATGACGCATTTGTTAATTCATTACGTGGTTTTACTGGAATTACTAATACGGAACATCCAAACGTTATGACATTCCACTACAACCATCCATTCCGCTATAACCAGCATCTCGTAGTATGCAACGACGATATGTTCGACGAGTTTGAAAGATTCATTGATCAGAATATTGAGACGATAGATGAAATTTTCCCTAAAAAATTTAAATACTTTAAATTAGATGAAACTACTATAGGTAAATTATTATCCCTTGCAGTAAACTGTGGTAATAATTATGAAATTTCATGTGCTACAAGATTCTTATTTATAGAGGATAGACTTTACGTAGTAAAGATGTTAGTTTGCAATAAACCTGAAGGAATAGGTTTTGCTATGATGAAGTATGACTTGATTGAGAATGATGAAACAGTAGGAAGTCTCATGTACGTCAACCAAGATACAAATCTTATTTTAAATAAAGTAGGAGGAGTATGTGGAGGCAATAATAATGATGTATTGAAAGCTAAAGCTACTGGTAAAGCAGGTCCGATAGATTTCTCCATTGATCTTTCCGGCATGCTAGACCCTATCGCTTCATATGCTTATTTGAAAAATATGCCAGGCATTTCAGATGATAACTTATATGTGGAAGAAGGCAGCTATAAATTACCTAAATTCAATACTATCGATAGTGTTAGAGCTTGGATGGAGAATGAAGAATTTTGTGGTAAATTCCCATTCATTGGAATAGCTTCCATTAGATTGAAATCTAATCATTTGAAATTAAGAAAATTGTTATACAAATTATTTAAACCTCACGTATCTCTCTATTGTAATTTTATAAAGAAACAAAATACAGTAAAGCATAGATTTTAATAAAAAGAACAAATAGATGTGATTATGTATTATGTGTACAGTATGGATGTATGGTATGTGTAAAAACGGAAATTGTATACTTACATGAGGAAAAAGATGATGGGTGAAATAGATTTCGTGCTCGGTTTACAGTTGTTAGGTCTAACTATAATAGTTGGATGGATACTTTCTTACGTATTGCCATTTATTTGTACACTGTGCATAAAAGCATATAAATTATTGATGTACCTTATCAGTATGTTGATTGCACAAATAACCGAAACAAAACGTCATAGGAAGAAACGTTAATCAAAAGGATATCAAAATGACATTAGAAGAAGTTATCACTATTGCAGTAACTATTATACTAATTGTAATTATTGTATCTGGCAAAATCATAAGTTCCATGTATGAAAATTATGAAGAACCATTTCGTTCAAAGGTAATCTTAATGTCCGTAATGACTACTACCTGGATTATTTTCATTTTCATATGCTGTGTTTATAAAGGATGGATGACAGGTAAATTTGATGGTAAATCAAAATTAGAATCTGAGACAGAATCAATAATATCAGTTTTCGATCGCAAGAAATAGTGGTTATATTTTTATGTCATGTGTTGCTGACAGTTAAGACAGGAATATAAACTCAGATGACTTATGATTATATATCACTTACTTGAGACATCTACAAAAGGAGTGTTATATGGATCATGCAAACATCTCACCTCGGGTAGCGAAAGCTCTCGAGGTATACGAAAACTTACCTACTAAAGATAAGGAGTTCTGGGGAAGTTCAGATATCTTGTTAGAAATCAATTCTTACCTTGATATCCTGCCAGCTATTAAAACTATGGCAACCACATCATCGAATCGTATCGATACGATCGTAGATCTTGGCTGTAGCTGGGGTAGCCAGTCATATATCTTCAGTGAACTGGGATTGCGATATATCGGTATCGATAATTCCAACATACCGTTCATCTACGATGAAAAAGATGAACACGTACACATGATTAAATGTGATGTGGAAGATATTGATTGGGATATGCTGAAAGAAACCTATCACCTAGGAATACACACTACATTAGTCTTAGCGTTATATTTACCGGCATTCAAAATCGATAGTGTTGGCTATCAACCTAACTTGGTAAATCTCATCATGAGTAAGTTTTCCAAATTTATTATTTTGTAAAAAGGATAATGGATGCACACACTACTGCTGTAACAGTAGTGTGTACTAATGAGTTTCAATGGATATGGAGATATTTCATCTATGAATATTTTAAAAGAACTAACTAAGAACTTTCAATATGAAGAAAATATGATTAATCCAGATATGAGGAAACTGATATCTGGGCCATTTCGAGATATACTAGTGAGCAAAAACGGTATCTGTTACTCCAGATCCGGAAAGGTCATGAAAATTTCAAAGACTGGGGCTTATAGATCTCTGGACCACCACCACGGTCATGCAATTCAACCATGGCGTCTGTGTGCATTGGTCTGGCATGATAAATCACCGTCTTTACATTTGGATCAGGAGAATATAGATAAATATTTAAATCTTTTATCATTCATCGAAGTGCTGAAGAATTACGGTGATGAATATGAACTGCTGATGGACGGATTAAAAACAGACTACTTTCCACTATCACAACGTGAAGTATTCAACGTATCTACTGGATGTTTGGGACAAGCAACTGGCCCATTCAAGATTAATCATCCGGATGAATACCGTAAAATAAAATGGGGTTATTTTGTGGAGATTGGAGATCAGATAAAATTAGATTTTCAGGATTTCAAAAATGAACTGTCTTGGGAACTGGAGAAAAACTTAAAGAACGAAACTGTACCAGACACAGAGGATGTGGAAACAGTTGAAATTGAACCTAAGGAAGAGTTTGATATTTGCATATCCGACCCTGAATTAGGTGGCGCACCTTCATTAATACCAAAGACAAAAACCGATAGTAATAATAGTTCAAAGGAGAATAACAAAATGGATGCTTGTTCAGATATGAAAGAGTATAATTCTAGTGTCACTATGGAAGCTCAAAAAGAAGAAATTGAGCCGGATGATTGTAAAGACCAGATAGCAGATCAAGAGTCACTATTTGATGAACTGTTTGAAGCTTGTAAGAATAGTGACTATGCCCGTAGAGAATATCTCCAAAATGAGCTCATTTATATGGGTGTATCTATGGAAGAAATCAAAGCAAAAATCAACGCATTGTATAGAGCTAAATCTGAAACTAAAAAAGTAGATATCAAAACATCCTCTACTCCACCTATTGATGAGTTACAAAAGCTTTTCGATAGAAGAGCTCAACTAAAGAAAGAACTAGCTAAGATCGATGAACAAATTAAAGAAATGCTTTAAAATCGTTATTAAAGGAATATAAATTATGAAACATCATTTTATTAAAACATTAGAGGCTTACGGTATCACCGAGGCCGAATACATATTAGCAGGTAGCTGCAGCTTATTGCAGCTGGGCATGGACATCCATCCTAATGATCTGGATGTAGTATTAGCTCCATCAGCTGTTGATAAAATCCTGCAGTTTTCTAACCATGAGTCCGATATGGATGGTGGTATGGTTGCCATCATCCCGGATGAAAACGTAGTTGAAACACATAGTAAGAACAAAGCGGAAGGTATCTCAACTCAAAACGAGTTCGATGATTTCAAAGCTAACAAAGCTATATGTATCGATGGTATTTGGGTGGTTAAACCTGAAATCACATTGAAGCATTATCGAGATCTTAAACGTGGTGAACGTGATAGAGAGAAAATCGACTTCCTATGCAATCTAGTCCAGACTACCAAGACATCTGACTAACATATAACTTCACTTAGAGCTCTCCTCGCAACTGAGGAGAGCTCTAGGTCGGTGGCATAGGTTTTATTTTTTTAATCGTAATTCTCTTCCTGAGTATAGTCGTCATCATCGTTTACATACTCGCAGGTATCTTCCAACTCATCGTCGTTAAATACTCCGAGATCTTCATCAGAACGCAGTGAAGTTCCTTCATAGTTATCACTATCGTTCGTGAACGGATCTGCAGTTAACTCAAGTTCATCTTCATCCTCTTCTAAACACTGTTCGAAGCTAAGATCTTTCGACATAGTAAATTCCTTATCTTAATTATTTTTCGTTTTTCACTTCTTTATATTCGACATCTAAGCCATGTTCGGCCAACTTTACGAATAGTAAATAGATTTCATATTTGTAACTATGGTCTAAATGTTTATCATTAAAAAATTTAGGATTAAAGTCTATTAATTGTTTAATAAATGTTTCGGCAGCATTTTGATTTAGGAGTTCTATTTTGCGCTTATATGCATAAACGAAAAACTCCATAACCTCTTCATCAGAAGTTTTAGACTCATCCTTTCCTTCATCAGTTATAAATTTATTTATAATATCTGCAAAATAACACATTGTAGCGCAATCGTCATTAGTTTTACATGTGATTAAATAACGAATAGAAGATAATCTAAAATTTCTTCGTAAACAATAATGTTTGCCATCGGTGTATAAATGTTGTTTTAAAACAAAAATTTCATTTTCATCTATATCACGTAAATGTGATGGTTCTACATTATTTTTACGTGTCAGCATTGATATTGACATAATTGACCTCTTTATGAATTTGAATTTCACATATCGTAATGAATAAAAATCAAAAGCAACATAGATACACATCCCACAATTAAGTGTAAGAATGAATTATTTAGTGATTTTGATGCCGTGTAGAAAAGCTCTGGAGAAACGGCAGAGGAGTTATATCTAGACATGTGGAGTATCCCCTTGCTCTTTTTAAAAGGTCATTTTAAGATCGTATGACACAGCAAAAGAATGCAGAGAACCAGGTTAGCGCTATCATTTTAGTTTTTGGATAAGCGAGAACCCACTGTATCACTATTCCAATCAAAGTTAGGATCCGATCTTCCCCAATCATAATAGATAAATAGTCCACCTTCCGAAGCGCTATAAAACCACCCAATATTACCAATGATTACTATATGCTTAGATAAGTTAACATCGGCTGAATAATGATAATCTAAAAACACACACCGCATCGACACCTAATAAGAGTTATGCTTCATTTCTAAAATGAACATATATTATTTTTGAGATGATGACTATAGATATTATTCATCGTTTTATACGTTATAACTTTATAGGAGATAAAGATGTCACAATGGACTTACGTCAGAGGCAACTTCATCATAAGATTTGCAACAGAATATTTTGATGAAGATGAAGAAGTGGATGCTGGTTTCATGAAGGAACCACACGATATTTATAAAGTAATGATTAAGGCGCCTAGGATCACAGGAGGTGAATACGATTGTATATATTCGGTAGATATCACAGATCAAGCACCTTATAAGTCAATTGATGAAGACGAGTATATCTACTACGAAGCTAAGATCAGTATCAAAGGTCATCTACGTGATAGAGAATTCGATGAGACTGATCAGGAAGTCAGAGATTTCATTGAGTACCTTAGAGAGAAGACTGGTTATGATACTAAATTCGTAGAAGGTAAAATCGAAGTCTCTAATCGACCTTTTATTAATCTATGCTGGGGTGATGATGAGGACTATAAGATTCAGAGTTACGATTTAGGAGAAAAGACAGAAAAAGATAATTAAACAATTTGACAATAAATATTATATTACAATAATGATAGTGTTAATGCTATCAATATAGGAAATGGATAGTAGCATCTTACTATTCATGTATTTTGTATCAACAGATAACGCAACTGTTATCTAAGGAAAAGAAAAATGAGACAAGAAATATTAAATTTAAAACCCGTGGATTTCGATAACATCCTGATGAAGAAGGTGAAAGAAAATCTTCTTACAGATACCAAGTTTGTAGAAGATATGTTCTACAAATATTATCTGTATGGATTAAATTTATTGATCCGGGCATCCGATTCGTCATCTGACTCTGAACGCTGTTCTGCAGTATCCGATATGCGTGCACATTGGATACATTTCAGACGGTTAGCTGCCAAATCCCAGCCAGTAGAAGACGCGTTAGCGTTGAAATATAACTGGGAAGTTAATCTGGATAAACTAAGGAAATTCGAGTTTCTATATAAGAAATTTGAACTAATAAGGATTGACCCTTCTTCCAAAGTGTCCTATCCAGCTAGAAAGATTCTTGCTAATCGAGAAAATTTACAAGAATTTTTAAAATTAGATCATAACTATCAATCGCGCTATATCTTACATTCTTTTGATGTGAGAAGTGTTTTGACTTCAGCTAGTAATTATACCGTGAAGTCATTATCTAAAACCAAGTATCTTTGGAGTTTAGAGGCGTATGGTGTTTATGCTTTAGCGATGTTACAAGCATTAAAAGATAGCACTTATATGAAGCAACGCGACATGGCTATCGGTGGATTTGTTAAGTACGAGATAGAGTTAGATCAAGCTATAAGTTATTTGTCTCGTTACTTAGATAATTTCTTACACTACTGGTGGCTAATGGCAAATGATCTAATCCATCAATAAATAACAATACTACAGTTCTGGGGTCTAGTACTCCAGAACTATTATCTATTTTATTATGAATAAGAAGGATGAAAAATGAACGATTTTAAAAAGTTTATCCAATTTTTGAGAAGACCAGATGAGGTACGTTATGTTCCTTATTTAGTCTTCTCACAATTGGAAGATTGTGAGGATAATGAGAACATCGCCGTTACCGACGAGATTAAAAACCTCAACGGTAGGTTAGTTGCCTGCTGGCAGTTCGATACTGCCTGTACAGGTGACTTGGAAGATGTGGGTACCAATAATGGCAACTACATCGAGACATCGACCGTCAGAGTGTACGATGGCGGTGACACTGATCATGTACTTGTCAGTTCAAAGATACTTTCCGACTTCCACCAGGGAAGTACAGTCGAAGTATGGGAACAAAACGTCTCCCAGGAAAGAATTCTTGAAATATTAGAGGAGCTTGAGGAGGTTCAGAGAAAATTATATTCATGATAAATTTATAAGGAAGTGCTCTGCTTAACGCAGACACTTCCGTTATTTTTTTAATTTTATTTTTTGGTTCGTTGCATGTATCGAAGATACGTTTGGGTTCTTTTAACTCTGATCTCACAGTGCAGATTCACCAGCGCTTATAATCATATATTCGTTGTTGAATACACTATCCACCGTGTTACTGAACACCCCAGGAAAATCAGGGCCATCATTAAAATACCCACAACATCCGACGGGTGTGGCACTGGTGTACGTACGGAAGTGATGATGATCTACGATTTTACAGCGATACTTTACTATGGGTTGATATCAATCTATAGCGAAAAGCATTATCCTTTCAACACTCAAAGGAGACCTATATGAGTATTTTAGAATGGGCGAAAAAGGAAGTAGCACTTGCAAATCGACAGGATGGTACAACGGCATCAACAGAGAACGAAGATACGATGGACTGTTATGTATCCGGTTGTTATGCATCTGCGTTAAAAGCGTTATCAGCACTAGCAGAAGATGGGCATAGCGGGATGTCTATCGGTGTTACGATGTCAGTCTTAAACAGATTAGTTGCATGGAAACCTCTCACTCCCATCACTGAAGAGGATTTCGTAGAAGATGAATCGGATATACACGAAGATCCGGAGTGGCTAAAAGAGCAGCACTTAAAATCTTCTATCCACGCGAGACGTTATCATTCGTTGGTACGAAAAGAGCATGAAAATGGAAGTATCACGTATTGTGATTACGATCGAGAATATTGTATCGACGTTAATGACGAACACGAGATACCTTTTAGCACCGGTTTAGCCACCAAGTTAATTCACGAACTATACCCTATCAGCCTTCCATATATGCCTTCAACTAAAAAGTTTTTAGTCTACATGGAAGAATTTTTGACTGATGTCAATTACGGTGACTATGATACATATGCAATTTTAGGTATCAAAACCCCAGAAGGTGATAAACTTGATATCAAGAGATATTACAAAGACACCGATGATGGAATGGTAGAAATTACAGAACAGGAATTTCTATCACGTAAACAGCGTAGCTTATCGCCGGATCAGATCAAACTGGAAAGAGCAGCACGTCGTGTGGTCAGAGATTATATCAAAGAGCATTATGATGACGAGGACATCATACCTGGTGCGATCGAAATGGTCCAAAGAAAACCTATCGCACACGGTTGGATGTGGTTGTTTGACACACCTCAAGATAGTTATATAAAAGTGTGTTACGATCGTGAAAAATCACTATTCCGCGTATTTGCTTTCGAGTATGAAAATTTCTGGGAAGTAAACGCAGAGGAACTTTTACATCCACATCTGAATAGCAGGACGAAGAGCTAGAAATAACGTTAATAAAACTTATATACTGTCTGAACTTTATGCAGTTCAGACAGTGTTGAGATATATATAACTAAGGTGAAGAAGTAGAAATCAGTATCTGCTTCAAGTTAAAACACATTTATGGAGATATCAAAAATGGAACTGAAAGAAATTACTGAGATATGTCGTGTTATTTTTACATCATCCGTTAACTCGGAGATAAGTAACGCAATGTTCGACATTTTAACCAGAAGCGCCAGGAATGGTAGGCTTCCATTCAAGGTATTTGCCATCGACGAGGTCGTATATGACAACTTTAATTACGATTTGGGTGTTATCGATCTAGGTGAGTTTAAAATATACGACTCACTCAAGACAGGCAAGGTTGATGGTGAAATTGTAATGACAAGATATTTGAGATTCACAAAAGGGGAGGGAGAGGACATGATGGAAATCGGTATCGAATTATAATCTCACCCTGAACAATTATACAGACACCGCAGTATGAGGACTGCGGTGTTCTTATCAGTTATTTATTTTTTGTTTCAAATGGATGTTTAATGGTGCTACCTGAACTGTGTTAAGCTCAAGTAGTGAAGATGTATATATTATCAATGTGAGGAAGAGTGGAGAAATATATCTACTCTAACATGAACAACTTAAAATAAAGGAAATAAAAATGATCTATTCAAATATTGTCATTCAGCCAGAAACCGTAAAGTATGATTTTGGTGAAATTAATCAGGTTCGTTTAGGCGAAGTGGGTAGGGGCCGTAAGCCACTTTGTATAACTGTCGGTGCTGGTATCGACAAAAACCCATGGGAAGGGCTCAAGGAAGATCTGACCATCGGTACCACAAAATCGGGAAAACCTAAGATGTTGAAAGGAAATGATGGGTTGTTTCTAATCTTATCTTCTAAAGGTGGATACACTCGTCGAGGATGTGGTTATGTGTTAGTTAATAAAGAGCATCAAAATAATGTTAAAGTTATAGCCAGAGGCAATGGTGCCGACGGCGATGCAGGTCGTATCGGCTCATGGAGCGTGGTATTAATTAAAATCATCGATCCTAATAAACCAGTCGACATCGTTGTTCAATACGGTGGTGGGGTCAGACACGACTATATAGTCATACGCGATGGTAAAGTATATCGAGCTCGTGGTGAAGATGAAGTTCACGATCTCATAGATACACTGGACTTGGACATTCCGTCTTATTCGGACGACTGGAGTCTAGATGCCACTCATCGTACATATACAGGGTCATAAATACTCATAACGGAAAGAGAGGAAGTCAGCTGTGAGGCTGGCTTCCATCTCAACTAAAAATTAATTTTTATCGGATACCTGCACATTTAGGTTAACGCCTGGGACATAGTGGTAATCGTACTTGTATCGGTTCGATGTAGTACTGTGGTCAGTTAACTCGTATGAGCTAGTGACGTACACATCGACTCTATGCAGAAAGTATTATAAGTTACCACGACGTCACGGGAGAACGTTAACCGAAAGGAACCTATTTAGACCACACAACACAAGTGTCATATGGAGTGACACAAGTCTTGTTAGTCTAAATAGGGGAGGTACATTTTCAGTACTCGGGAGCTCAAGTCGAAGACAAGGGCACGAGCACAGCGGAAGCAACGCTCCTAGTTCTTAGATAAACGAGCGCTATCTTAATTTTTGGATACACGAGAACCTGTAATGGCGCTATACTGGTACCCTGCTGTGTCAATGTTCGGCGAATAGTCGTAGCCATCTACGGTCAACCACGGCCCGCAGTGTGATGCCTCATTACCACTGGCTCCGCAATATACGGGAGCAATCGCCTTGTGAGTGGTGCTATAATGATAAACCGAAATTATGTCAGTGCATATAATCGGCGCCATCGTA
>Ga0256405_10009360_pt1 | contig 13451 bp, 8 predicted proteins | sample RumenRJG_02DNA_FD_189096 | JGI IMG/M metagenome (GOLD analysis project Ga0256405, IMG submission 189096) | Bovine rumen microbial communities from Lethbridge, Alberta, Canada - RJG_02 | ecosystem: Host-associated > Mammals > Digestive system > Stomach > Rumen | place: Canada: Alberta | collected...
CAAGTGAAAAGTTCGCCTTCATGGTGGCAGGTTTCTATAATAGCGAGGATGGTTTCTTCTATAATACCAATCTGAATGAGAAGAACGATGCTCTTGACGAGGCTGGCGCAAAGATTCGACTGATGTGGAAACCTGTCAGCAAACTGACTTTCGACCTGAGCAGTGACTATCAGTTCACCATCCAGAACGGTTTCCCTTACGGAGCTTACGATGCTGATAAGGACGAGACAGCCGAGCCTTCCACCACCTTTATGAATACCTATCGTAGGCAGATGGTGAATACCGGTCTGACTGTTTCGTATGACCTTGATAGTTATCTTCTGACTTCAACCACAAGTCATCAGTTCCTCTGGGATCGTATGAATATGGATCAGGACTATGTGCCTGCCGATTATCTGAGTCTGGAACAGACACAGAAGATGAATGCCGTGACTGAAGAGATCGTGTTCCGTTCGAAGAATGCCAGCCGCTGGCAGCACGCCACAGGTCTCTTTGGCTCATATCAGTGGCTCCATAACACTGCCCCTGTGGGCTTTGGCTCTGGTATGACCGGTATGCTCAACATGATGATGCAGCGTGTGCTGCCTGCTACTCATACGATGACTTTTGACAACTTCCGTGTGCCAGGCGATTTCCATACGCCTCAGATGAATGCCGCCGTGTTCCATGAGTCAAATCTTCACATCACCGATCGGCTGATGGCTACATTGGGGCTGCGCTATGAGTTCAATCAGATCAAGAACGACTACCTGACCAATGCACTGGCTGATATCACCATGACGATGCAGATTCCAGGCCGTCCGGCACCTATGGTGATGAATATCCCTTATGAGTCGAAATATGAGTCATCGCTGAAGAAGGTATCCAATCAGCTCCTGCCTAAGTTCGGCCTGACCTACCGTCTCAGTGAGGATGGGTCTAATGTCTATGCCATTGTCAGCAAAGGCTATCTGGCAGGCGGCTATAATTTCCAAGGATTCAGCGATATCTTCCAGTTGGAGATGCGCTCGTTGGGTGCCAACTTCCCACGTGACGGCAAGGTGGTGCACGATGAGGCCGACCAGGCATTGAAGGATCGTCAGATCAGCTACGATGCTGAGACCACCTGGAACTATGAGGCAGGTACACACCTGAATCTCTTTGACCACAAGGTAAAGGCCGATGTGGCACTCTTCTATACAGAGATTCGCAACCAGCAGATTTCACGCATGAGCCCGGATTTCGGTTTCGGACGTGTCATCGACAATGCTGGTAAGAGTTTTAGCTGTGGTGTGGAGGCAGCTCTGCGTGGCGGGGCCTTTGATAATCATCTGATGTGGGCGGCCACCTATAGCTTTACGCACGCCAAGTTCAAGGAGTATGATGATTATGACAACGCCCATAATCTTATCAGCTACAAGGATAATTACGTTCCCTTTATTCCACAGCATCAGTTCAGCGTGAATGGCGACTATCGTTTTGACGTGAATGATGCTATCCTGAATAGTGTCACCGTGGGGCTCAACGTGAAAGGGCAGGGCAAGACCTATTGGGAGGCCAACAATGAGATGTATCAGAAGTTCTATGCCACGCTGGGTGCTCATGTGTTGTTCAATATGAACAAAGTGGAACTGGATTTCTGGGGACGCAACCTGACCGACACAAAATATCATACATTCCTCGTAAACAGTCAGATGACGAAGCAAAGCTTTGCCCAGTTGGGCAATCCTCTTCATGCCGGTGTGGACTTAAGACTGCACTTCTAAGCATGGAATAGATGCACTTGTTTCTTCCGTGATACTTTCACGGCATACAGTCTGAATTAAATTTTGGCCAGAATTTTTAAAATTTTGGCCATTATTTTTTGAATTCTGGCCAAAATTTATTTCAGTCTCTATTTGTTTCTCCCACTTATTTCGTAACTTTGACTTCGTCGAACTTACCTTTCGTTCGGAAATAGAAAGAAAAAAGTTGTTTTTCTTTCTATTTCTCTCACTTATTTCGTAACTTTGACTTCGTCGAACTTACCTTTCGTTCGGCAATAGAAAGAAAAAAAAGGTTTTTCTTTCTATTTCTCTCACTTATTTCGTAACTTTGCACCGCATTATTTATTTCTTTGCACCGTATTTTGGAAGAGAAGAAGAGTAGAAAGGCAGATTTGGAACGAGGATGGATGCCACGTTTCCTGTTAGGGCTTGTGGTGGCACTGGCCTGCTTCCTCGTGGCTCTGTTTATGCCCTATCCTGAAGATGACCCTCTTGATGACCCTGAATTGCTGGAGATGTTCTCCATGGACGAGGAACTCTCGTCGCTGATACGCCCAGAAAATGAACTGGCCTTGGCACCCAAAGTGGAGCCTGAACCCGCTAAGAAATTAGTGGTAAAGGAAGAGGAAGAACAGGAAACGGAACCGCTGAAAGACGACGAACCCGTAGAGACCGATATGAACAGCGACATGAGTGCGATGGACGACGAGATAGAGCCGCCGGCACCAGAGGATGACGATGTGGTCAGTTTCCGAGTGGTCGAGGACCTGCCTCAGTTCCCTGGCGGTGCCGTGGAACTGATGAAGTTCCTGCAGCGCAACCTGAAATATCCGCCACTTATGCAGGAACGTAAGATACAGGGCAAGGTGGTGGCAGAGTTTATCGTCAATAAAGACGGGTCGTTGACTGATGTGAAGATTGCAAAGTCCCTTAATCCTGCTTGTGACCGTGAGGTGCTACGCGTACTACGAATGATGCCCCGCTGGACGGCTGGCATCCAGAACGATCAACCCTGTCGCACGAAAGTATGTATTCCAGTAGTATTTAAATTGTAAATTATGATAACATCTGACGAAATCTTGAGAATCGTGAACGAGGGATTAGATGCCCTTCAGTACGACCGAAAGCCAACATCGCTCTATGAGCCTATACGCTATGTGCTCTCGTTGGGAGGCAAGCGTATTCGCCCAGTCCTGATGCTGCTGAGTTATAACCTTTTCAAGGAGCATCCCGAGGATATCCTGATGCCCGCACTGGGACTGGAGACCTATCATAACTACACATTGCTGCACGACGACTTGATGGATAATGCCGACGTGCGTCGTGGTCAGCCCACGGTGCATAAGAAATGGGATGCAAACACGGCAATCCTCAGTGGCGACTCCATGCTGGTGCTGGCTTATCAGCGCATAGCTCAGTGTGATGCGACCCATCTGCCTCAGGTACTGAGCCTCTTCACAGAGACGGCTCTTGAGATAGGCGAGGGCCAGCAGTTTGATATGGACTTTGAGACACGTAATGATGTGACCGAGGACGAGTATATCGAGATGATTTGTCTGAAGACCAGTGTGTTGCTGGCTTGTGCACTGAAGATAGGAGCCATCCTCGGCGATGCCTCTGAGGAAGATGCCGACCTGCTCTATCGCTTTGGCGAGAAGATAGGCTTGGCTTTCCAGTTGCAGGATGACTTGCTTGATGTCTATGGCGACCCGAAAGTCTTTGGAAAGGCTATCGGTGGCGATATTACATCGAACAAGAAGACCTATATGCTCATTAATGCTGTAAATCGTGCCAATGCCGAGCAGCGAGCCGAGTTGATGCAATGGATAGAGGCAAAGGAGTTCAATCGAGCAGAGAAGGTGGCTGCCGTTACCCGTTTGTACGATGAGATAGGTATCCGTCAGCTCTGCGAAGAGAAAATCAACTACTACTTCGAACAGGGCAAGCAGTTGCTGGAACAGGTCAGTGTGCCTGCTGAACGCAAGGCTGCCCTTCGTGCCTATATGGATGAACTCCTGCATCGCAACAAATAGATTATTATGCATTGTGAATTATGCATTACATAGATACACATTGCCATTTGGATGGCGAGGAGTTCGACGAGGATAGGGTAGAGGTCATGCACCGGGCTCGAGCGGCTGGTTGTAGTGCGATCTTCCTGCCTGCCATTGATTTGGCTTCATCGCAGCGTATCATTAAACTCGCCCAACAGTATCCCGACTTCCTCTATCCCATGATAGGTCTGCACCCTGAAGAAGTGCGTGCCGACTGGCATGAGCAGATAGCAGCTATAGCCCCCCTCATTTCCCCTCGACTGGAGGGAAGGCTCTCAACACAGGCCCTCCCCCAGTTGGGGGAGATTAGGAGGGGGATTCCTATCGCCATCGGCGAAATCGGACTCGACTTTTATTGGAGTCGTGAATTTGAAAAGGAGCAACAGGAGGCTTTCGAGGCTCAGGTGCAGTGGGCGGTAGAAACGCAGTTGCCCTTGATGATTCATTGCCGGAAAGCTCAGAACGAGATGGTACATATATTAAAAAGGTACGCGAGGGATTTGGTGGGCGGTGTGTTCCATTGTTTTACGGGAAATGAGAAAGAGGCTGAGGAACTGCTACAGTTCGACCGTTTCGTGCTTGGTGTCGGCGGTGTCTCTACGTTTAAGAAGAGCCATCTGCCAGAGGTGTTGCCTGCCGTTGTACCCTTAGACCGTCTGGTTCTTGAGACTGATGCCCCCTATATGGCTCCTGTCCCCATGCGTGGTCAGCGTAACGAGCCGGCCTATATCCGTTATGTGATTGCCCGATTGGCAGAGGCCTATCGTGTTAGTGAAGAAGAGATTTGCAAGCAGACCATGGATAATACCTGTCGTGTATTCTCGAGATACCATAAATGAGAAAAAAAGTTAAATAGCAAACGGCGGAAGCAAATTCTTCACTCTTCACTCTTCACTCTTCACTTTTTTTGCTACCTTTGCACCCGCTTTACGATTGGAGAGGTGCTCGAGTGGTTGAAGAGGCACGCCTGGAAAGCGTGTAGCCGGCAAAACTGGCTCGCAGGTTCGAATCCTGTTCTCTCCGCAGGAAGAATGCTCTGAGGTTGTTCCTTAGGGCTTTTTTTTGCCATTTCAATTTTTTTTTCATTTTCTGCAATGTTTTTATGGTTTTGCTCGTATATATAAACAAAGACCATAAATTAAATGACCGAAACAGACATACAGCTGATTCTGGGACTGCGTGAACAAAGTCCCAAAGCACAAAGGCAGACGCTTGAACGCTACGGCAACGACGTCTTCGCACAAGTGGCGAGGATGTTGCCCGCAACGGAGGATGCCGAGGAGGTGTATCAGGATGTGTTTATCAAGGTCTTTCGGAATATTAAGTTGTACGACGAAGAGAAGTCATCGTTGAAAACATGGATCTCGCGCATAGCCTATAACGAGGCAGTCACGTGGCTCAGACACAAACGCCAGACGATGATTTACTTCGAAGACAGAGATGGAAAGGCAGATCTGTTGTCTGATGCGGAAGTGGAAGAGACGCTGGGACATCCTAACAGCGAAATGGTACAGCTGATACAATCGGCACTGAAGCTACTGCCACCCGACGAGCGGGCTATCCTGACGATGTTCTACTACGAAGAGATGAGCCTGAAGGAAATCGCTTATGTAACGGAATCCATTCCTACAACGGTAGCCTCGAAGCTCAGCCGAACGAGAAAGAAAATATGTAAAATCATCAAAATGTTGCAATCATGACAGAGGAGAGATTAAATGAACTACGGCAAACGGATGCGAACCTTCGCGATGCCCTTAAGATGGGCGAGACGAAGCGCGCGCAGATGCCTGCCGACCTCAACGAGCGACTGATGCAGCGCATGGCAGTAGAGAAGAAAAAGCCACGACGCATCATCTGGCCTTGGATTGCCGCCGCTTGTGTGGCAGGCGTGTTGATGATATGGCTCACGCCGCCTAAGGAAGATACACCAACGGTAGCCGTTCAGACGATACAGGCCCCATCCCCAGCCCTTCCCCTGAATGGAAAGGGAGAGGTTAGTCCTGAGGTCGCAAAGGTGGAAGAAACTGTGGTTGCAAAAGTGGAGACAAAAGAGACTCCTCAGAGTAATATAGGAATTCAGAAAACTCTTCACACTCAGAAGAAACAGATGACTCCAACATTACAAGCCACAGATGTTTGCAATGACCTGGCTGCCGTACAAGAGAATGAAGTATCTACTCCCCTCCCTTCAGGCGAGGGGCAAGGGGGTGGGTCTGCTGATGGGTCTGCCGTTGTTACACTCTCCGAGCGCAACGTCCCCATTACCCGTCCCGAGAACCTGAAGTACACCCCCGAGGAGATGGCCCTGATGAAGAAACAAGCTAACGAGGCCTATCTGAAATGGGTGGAACTGGAACTCGAAATCGCAAAATATCATTTAGAGCAAACAGCTCAGAAATGAATGAAAAATGTAAAAATTAAAAAATGTAATAATGTAAAAATTAAGCATTAAGCATTAAGCATTAAGAATTAAGCATTAAAAATATGAAACGTATATTTATCATGCTGCTCATTGCTTGCAGCGCCATAACAACCATTAGTGCCGATCCATTGGCAAATCCTCAGAAGAAACCTGAGACAGTTATCTTTACGCTAAATGCTATCATCCAAAAGTTTGGCTTGAGCGAGGGACAGGTGTACTCTGTAAACCGCAATCCCAATACGGGCATCATCGAGTCGAGTACGAAGATAGTACCCTTCCGCTGTTCTGCAAACAGCATGCAAAACGACAACGTACTGAAGGCTGTGGCTTTGAACTTCCCAAAGGAGGAACCTCTGGCTTATCAGTTCCTGCATATCCAACCAGGTAGCACGGAGAACTTCCAGCTGAAAGTCATCACCGATAATGGCAAGACTAACGGCACCCAGCACATTCGTACCAATAAGAATCAGGAGATGTGGCTCATGTGTTGCAAGAACCCTGAGAACCCTACGTTGCGCGATGCTTATGCCGTCACTTGGGAATATATGCACGACCAGAAGAATCAGGTATTGGGCACCGTGTATATGATTACCTCGCTGCGCCCCGACCTCTTCGAGAAAAGTATGAGCACTGACCTCTACGCTAAAGATCAGGATGGTTCAAAAATGAGGTTCACCCTCGAAGGCCGTGTTGGCGATGACCTGAAGGATTCACTCTACGTGTTCTATATCGCTGAAACGGCTGAGCAGCTCAACAATGCTCCAGACGAAAGCTATACATTTACGATGCCTGTCATTAACGGTCGTTTCGGTGTCTCTGTTGAAAATGACAAGCCTTTTGTGGGTCGTATCCGTACGGTGATGCCCGATGGCTCGCTCTGTCAGCTGTGGACAAACATCGACTGTGTGCCTGGTGAGACCTATCATATCACCACTCATAACGGTTGGTACGAGGAGGACCGCGACTACGAGAACCGTGTAGGCCGCTATAGCGGTAAGAGTCTGCTGAACGCACGACAAATTGCAGGAAATGATGATGTGGATATGTTAGAGGTCGACTCCATACCAGTAGTAGATGACGTACCAGTAGATTATGTCAATGATGAAGGAACGAATAGAAGAGCAGTTCAGTGGAGAGAGAACCTGACTCCGAAACAGAAAGTTCAGTTTGCGTCAAAGGCTCAGACCATTGATACTTATGAAAAGGTTTTGAAACAAAGCTATGACCTGATTGGTAAGGAAATCAATGGCATGAGAGATCCGCAGATTATTAATGGCGTCTTTGATAGGATATATAAGCAGAACAAGACGTTTGACAGTCATGTGCAAGACTTCGTGAAATTTGGGCTCAACACGGGTTTACCCAAAGAATCGTTGCCGGATTTCTACAAAATGGTTCTGGATTTGTATAGTAAACAGAATCAGGCAATCGCCAAATTTTATAAGGAATACGGCTCCTACACTAAGTCGGCCCGCAAAGTCCAGAAGCAGGTCAACCGGCTTACGGAGAAATACATGACAGAAATGATGAAAGTGATACAGTAAGCCACTGAGAGGAAGAGAATCTTCCAGTGTGGAACGATGTCTTTTTTGTGCTCCAGATAGGAATTGTCCCTATCTGGGGCGCTTTCCTTTTATTCCTCTTACTTTTGTGGCTTTTTAGGTTGGTGTGCTAAAAAAGATATAGTGTTTGAAACAAAAGGGAAAACCCTTGATACGTTTTTCGCACACGCCTGTACGTAAAGAAAAGGCGTTCGGACATTACCGAAAGTTTATTTTATATAAATTATGTAATTTTGCATCGGTAAATTCAAACTAACCGCAAAAAATAAACCAAAGATAAAAAACAAAAAACGTAAAACGAATGAAAACCGAAAGTCTTTTTTGGAAGCGTAGCAGACGGCAACTGGTGGCGATGAGCTGTTGGCTGTTGGCTGTTGGCGGTGGGTTGCTGACTGTTGGCGGCATCCTGACATCCTGTTCGGAATACGACTTGGATGAGGAGACCCCCTCAGGGTGGGACCGAAGCATCTACAGTTGGCTGAAGGAGCAGGGGGACTTCACTAACATGGTGAGGTTGATTGATGACCTGAACTACACGGATGTGTTGGCAAGGACAGGTTCTAAGACTCTTTTTGCGGCAGACGATGCTGCTTTTGAGCGTTTCTTTAGTAAAAACAACTGGGGCGTGTCGAGCTATGGCCAGTTGACTTATGCGCAGAAACGCTTGTTGCTCTTTGGAGCTATGATAGACAATAGTTATCAGGTGCAGTCGTTGGCCAGCACTTCAAACCAAGATGGTGCTCCTATCGAGGGTAACTGTATGCGTCGTGTGTCATCGCTCTCGACTTTCGATAATGTTAGCATTATGAAAACCCTTCCTGAAGGTCCCTATTGGCAGGTGTATGCCGATCGCGACTCATTGGTGGTGTTTCATGATTATACGGAAGTCCCCATGGTTCATTTCATTGAGCGCTTCATGACCAACAAGCAGATTACCAATGAGGACTATGATTTCCTTTTCAACAGAGATAAAAAGAATAGCTATCAGAGTGGCGATGCTTCTGTGAACGGTTCTCAGATTGTGACGCAGAATATCCGTTGTCTGAATGGTTTTATCAATCGCATGAGCGAAGTGGTGACCCCACTGCCAAATATGGCTGAGATTATCAATTCTGAGTCGAAGACTACGGAGTTTGCCCACCTGCTTAATCGTTTCTCTGTGCTCGACTGGTTGGGTGATGATATGACCGATGCCTATAACCGAAACTTTGGAACAAATGTCGATTCTGTGTTCCAGTTGCGCTATTTCTCAAAGCGTTCACAGGGTGGCGCAACATTCAATAAAACCTATAATCAGCAAAGTAAGGGCTTCTGTGAGTTGCCCTTCGATCCGGGATGGAACGGCTATTATATCTCCACCAATACCGATGACGAGACGGCCTTGCAGCAGGATATGGCAGTGATGCTGGTGCCAAGCAATGACGCTCTGAAGGCCTTCTGGGAGACTGGAGCCGGTGCCCCATTGCGTATAAGCTTTGGCTCATGGGATAAAGTACCTTATAATACTTTGAAGGAGTTTATGAGTGCCAATATGCTCTCATCTTTCGTGGGCAGCGTACCCAGCAAGTTTACGTCTATCATGAACGATGCTTCCGATCCCTTAGGTATTACCACTAACGATATTGACTCTGTATGGCTGGCATGTAACGGTGCTATTTATCTGACCAACCGCGTGTTCACGCCAACCTCTTTTATCAGTGTGATGTATCCTGCAAAGGTTGACCAGAATCTGAATATCATGGACTGGGCTATTGATCAACTGAAATACAGTGCTTATCTGAACTCTTTGAATGCTACGTACAGTTTCTTTATACCATCTAACAATGCATTGCAGGCGTATGTAGACCCCTGCTCGTACGGAAAACCACAGCGTCAGGTTTTGCGTTTCCACTATGATGAGACCAGGAAGGGCAAGGAGGTTTATGCCAGCATTCATAATATTGACCCTGCAACAGGGGTAGTGAGCGACTCAATAGATTCATACGGATCCACTCAAAATCCCAAGAATAAGAGTGAAGGCTCAGGGTTGAACGACAATCCCGTACTGAACAGACTGTATCAGATTCTGGACGACCATGTGGTGATCGGTAATGTGGAGGATGGGCATGAATATTATCGTACCAAGGGCGGTGCCACACTTCATGTCATCGATGTCGCCAAGGGAGAGAATGGCATGAAGGTGGAAGGTAGTCGTCAGTATAACGGTGAGTCGCCTGCTGTACCTGTTGCCAAGGTCTACGACCAGACCAAAAAGACCAGTGGCGGTAACGGAAAGAGTTATATCTTGGAAAACAGCCTGCTGATGGGTACCCGCTATACCGTATTTAATGTGTTAGGAAAACATCCGGAGTTCAGTCGTTTCCACGATTTGCTCGAAGGCAGTTCATTGCTGGAGATGAAACATGACAAAAACTATGCATGTAACGATACCTGTATCAAGACATTCAATAATTACCACTATACGGTCTATGTGCCTACTAACGAGAGTATCGATGCGCTCATCAGTGAGGGAAAACTCCATACTTGGGATGATATGGCTGCACTTGATACGACCATTGCAGAGCAGCACAAGTTGTATGACCAGTATAATGATGAAATAGAAACTTTCCTGCGCTATCATATTCAGGACAATTCCCTTTATATACATGGTGACAATACCACGGGTCTTGATGAGTTTGACGAGACGGGCTCGTTTGTGACACCATACGAGACGGCTTATATCGGTAAGGACCTGAAATTCAGACGTGTGAAGGTTACAACCGACAAGCCTGGAAACCAGATTTTCATTGAAGATGAGGTGGGCAACCATCGCCGTGTGATGACAGAGAAAGCCGGGCTTTATAACTTGATGGCTCGTGAGTACGTGTACCAAGAGGGCGACAAGAGTAATGCGAAGCATATACGTACTACTTCTTCGGCAGTGATACATCTGATAGATGGCCCGCTGATGACAAAGAGTGAAAAGTAAAAAGGTAAGGAAGAAAAAAACGAAAGAATATGACAAATAGAATTTCAAGCAAAACCGAAAGGGTACTCAAAGGCCTTTTGCCTTTATGCCTTTTTACCATTTTGCCTTTGTCTGCAGTGGCTCAAAAGGCTGGCGATATCATCAGCGGTCAGGTGACTGATGCCTTTGGACCTGTGATGCAGGCCAATGTCGTTGAGATTGATGCGGCCAACCGTATCGTTGCCGCTGCCACGACAGATATGAATGGTAACTTCTCCTTCAAACTGAAGAATCCGAAGGATAAGTTGAAGGTCTCTTATGTAGGCAGTAAGACACAGATACTGCCTTTCAACAAGACCTTCTATAAGATTGTGCTCAAGGATCAGACCACACTGTCTGATGTGACGGTTGTAGCCAAGAAGAAAGCACAGGGTTCAGGATTGCAGATTCCTGTCAAGGAAATCTCTACTGCACGTCAGACCATTGACATGAAAGAGTTTGAAGGTCTTTCTATGACCACTGTCGATGAGGCTCTGCAGGGACGTATTGCCGGTTTGGATATCGTGGCCAACTCCGGAAACCTGGGTAGCGGCACTTCCATGCGTTTGCGTGGTGTGTCGAGTATCAACGGTAGCAATGAGCCGCTTATCGTTGTCGATGGCAACGTGTGGGAGACGGGAAGTGGAAGTACCAAGGACTTTGACTTCCAGTCGGCCAACGACGAGAAGTTTGCCGAGTTGCTGAATGTGAACCCCGAGGATATTGAGAGCATCGCCGTGCTGAAGGATGCTGCCGCTACGGCTATCTGGGGTTCTCAGGGTGCCAATGGTGTGATTGAGATTAAGACGAAGCGCGGTGCGCGTGGAAATACGCGTGTGACCTATAGCTTCCGTCTGACGGGAACCTATCAGCCCAATGGTATCAAGTTGCTGAATGGCGACGAGTACACCATGTTGCTCAAGGAAGAGTATTTCAATCCCCACCTGGAAGCAAAGGCCAGTGCCGATGTCGATGAGATCAACTACCGTTCGGGCGGCGAGTTCTCGGAATACCAGATGTATAATAATAATACAGACTGGGTGGATGCCGTGAAGAAAATCGGTTGGCGCCAGAACCACTATGTATCTTTAAGCGGTGGTGGTGAGAAGGCCAACTTCCGTATTGCTGCCGGTTACGACCACGAGACGGGTTCTATCATCAAGCAGCAGTTGGACCGTTTTACCACCCGTGTGGCACTCGACTATTTCGTCAGCGACCGTATTAAGATTGCCACCAATGTGGCTCTGACCTATACGGATAACCAGAAGAACTATGCCGACCTGCTTTCCGTGGCCTATCGCCGTATGCCAAACCTGAGCATCTATGAAGAGGATGCACAGGGCAATTCGCTGGGTGAATTCTATAATATGTTGTCTACATCGAACAAGGTGTTCAAGGACAACCAGTTCACAGACTACAACCCCATTGCCTTGGCTCATCTGGCTCAGAACGAGGAGACCAGCTACAATATTGAGCCTGAGTTCAAACTCAATTATGAACTGCTGGGTATAGAGGATGAGAAATCCCGCCTTACCTACGAGGGTAAGATTGTGTTCAACATCTTCAACCGTTATAACGATATGTACCGTCCCTTGGAACTGAGTACCGGTGGATGGGCCAGCAGTGATGCCAACGTGGTTACAAACAATGCGTATAAGAGTTTAGGTGTGACCACCACCCATACGCTGACTTTTGTACCGCAATTCCGTAATAAGGATCATTCGTTTATGATGCTGCTCCGTGGTCAGTTGACCAAGGGTACCAATACAAGCCAGAACACAAGCGAATACGGATTGCCTTCAGGCACCATCCGTACTACCAGTGCTCCTGGTATTATCTCCACTTTCAGTTCTTCTCCAGGACAGTGGCGCAGTATCTATTTCACTTACTCTGCCCACTATGCCTTTAAAGGACGCTATGTCTTTGACTTCTCAGTTCGTCGTGACGGTAGCACGAAGTTCGGTTCCGACCAGCGTTGGGGTAACTTCCCTGCATTGTCGGCAAAGTGGATTGTCAGCGACGAGCCGTGGTTCAAGAAAGCATTGCCTTTCGTTTCCATGTTTGCTTTGCGTCCAGGTTGGGGTATCGTAGGTAACCAGCCCGGCGGCGAGGGCCTTTTCTATAGTCAGTATACTGGCGGTAAGGGTTATATGGATCAGGGATCCGTTTACCAGAAGAACATCCAGCTGAAGAAACTGAAGTGGGAAGAGAAGGAAACCTATAACCTGGGTGTTGACTTCGGCTTCTGGAACGACCGTATTAATGGTAATGTCGAGGTGTATAAGCAGATTACCACCGACCTGCTTATGTCCAACCGTGCTCTGCCTTCCAGCTCTGGTTTTGCCTCCTTGTCATATCAGAACGTAGGTTCAATGGAGAACGTGGGTTGGGAGTTCAACCTGAATGGTAATCGCATCGTCAAGGTGGGTAAGTTCTCTGTTGACTTCAACATCACGTTTGCCAACAACCGCAACAAACTGACGGAAATGGACGAGACAGTGCTGGCCTCACTCAATGGCGATTTCGACAAGAAGAACGGTAGCTATCTGTCACGCGTAGAGCTGAACCGTCCTTTTGGCGGTATCTATGGCTTCCGCTACAAAGGTGTCTATCAGTATAGTAAGTATTCTGATGAAGAGGTCCCTGGTGTCAGTGGTCCCAATGCCCCTGTCGCTCGCGATG
>Ga0256405_10009362_pt1 | contig 13448 bp, 10 predicted proteins | sample RumenRJG_02DNA_FD_189096 | JGI IMG/M metagenome (GOLD analysis project Ga0256405, IMG submission 189096) | Bovine rumen microbial communities from Lethbridge, Alberta, Canada - RJG_02 | ecosystem: Host-associated > Mammals > Digestive system > Stomach > Rumen | place: Canada: Alberta...
ATGCCTTACAGAGCTGAAAGGATATCAGGCCGCTGTCGGTCAGCCGGTCATCCAGCCCCGCCGTCCAAACAGCCGCCTGGACAAGGTGCGCCATATGTTTCAGAAGGTAATGTAAAGATACATAATAGTTTACCGTAAAAGCAGTACCCCCTGTATCTTTGGTTAAATAGCAAATACAATACTTGCTGTGGTCAACCAAATGCCTATTCCTGACGTGCATACAGCCACGAAAATAATGTTCCGAGATGTAAACCACTTTGTCTGCTTTCTCCCAAATAGCATTGTATTTACGAATATCCGCTTCTAACCAACCTTTCGTTTGGTCACGACAAGGCAAGACCAATATCAATTTGATTTGCGGATAATCCTTTTTCAGTTCCAAAACCGTTTCGGCGGCAATCGTGTCGAACCCTCTCGCTCCGCCTGCGCCGTAATAAATTATGCCTTTCTCTATAAGAGAAATAATTGCCGCTCTCGTCCTCTTTTTTATCTCGGCAAAATCTTGTTCCGGTATATCACGATGTCCGGTAAATAAACAGGTTCGTTCTCTCATGCTTCCTTTTCAATGAAAATAGCCGCCAAAACCTTTTTAGGATTCGACGGCTATTTACCATTTTGTTCAGTTTAATAATAAGATGCCGCCTTCATACGAAAGCGGCAAATATAGCACGTCCACCGTCGTATAAGTCGCCAAACCTGTTTACCCCTACATCACGGCAACACGAAAAAATCGCAGTTAAAGGATGCTTGTTGTAAACACGACGATAGACAATTGCTACCGGATTTACAACCTTTAACCGGACTTTCTTATTATGCCGCCTTAATAAAAGACGTTTGTAGGGGAAGTCGTACTCACGCACAACTCAGATTTGGCAACTCTTATTATAGGATAAACCGTGCAAAAAGTCAAATTTATTACCAATGACTTGAAAAGTTTCAATAATTATATTGATTGAAGAAAGGAAAGTGCAAAATGTTCAAGTTCGCCAATAACGACAGCAAGTTCGCCACGAAGATCGCCAACCCTTTGGCGAACTTGAATTGCTCAAAATTGAGCATAATTTACTACAAAGTAGTAAAATCCGAACAAAAAAGGGCAAGATCGCCAACATCGCCAAGATTTTACGGGGTACACAAGAATGCGCTATCAAGAAAGGACTTATACGATAATACAACTATTAAAAAACTAATAAAAACGGCTGATAATTACTCATTTCATATAGCAAAAAAATCGACAGGTCTTTTTCCGTTCCCTGCCGATTTACGCTACTGTTTGAAAGGCTGTATGTTTATTTTGTTGTTTTGTGGCTGTATCCCTTTCCCTATTGATTGCACAATCAATAGGGAAAGGGATATGATTGGTCGTAGGTTCGAGACCTGTTTTTATGGAAATATGCAAAAAAGCAGCCGTTGAAATCAAAGAATATTGAGAAAGGACAAATTGTCCGAAAAGCACAATATATAGCAAAAAACCACAAGAAACTTTCCGTATCTTGTGGTTTTGGTTGCCTGTAGCCTTTTCGTACTACAGAGATGGTGGAAACTACAAGACTCGAACTTGTGACCCCTTGCTTGTAAGGCAAGTGCTCTAACCAACTGAGCTAAGCTTCCTTATGAACAGAGCAGCCAATGAGACTGCTCTGCATCTTGGTGACCCCTACGGGATTCGGACCCATGTTACCGCCGTGAAAGGGCGATGTCTTAACCGCTTGACCAAGGGGCCATATTTTGTTGTGCGGCGGTACTCGCTACGCTCGTGTCGCCTCCTGCATATCACTCACTCTATTCGATTGAGAGATGTGCGGCGGTACTCGCTACGCTCGTGTCGCCTCCTGCACTCATACATCCCCAAAAGACACAACTTCGTTGTTTTGCGCCTTTGCCGTCTTCCGATACGAACAAGTTCGCCCGGTTGCCGTCAAATCCGCAGACCCTATCGGGTCGTGTCTTTTGGTGGCGTATTCGTTTGGTAGCGGCGGTCGGATTCGAACCAACGACCTGCCGGGTATGAACCGGCCGCTATAACCAACTAAGCTACGCCGCCATTTTCGCGGAGCGCGTCCGCGTGTGGTTGCGGGGGAAGGATTTGAACCAACGACCTCCGGGTTATGAGCCCGACGAGCTACCGACTGCTCTACCCCGCGATATTGAATGCTTGCTTATAATATGATAAAAAAGGTTATTTGTCAAGCAATATTTAAAAATATTTTTTTGGAATTGCAGATTTTGTGCCTCTACTCAACCAACGGGCGAGATATAGCGAAAAACAAGTTGTTGAAAAGTCCGCGCTATAATGCTACAATTTGGTTGCAACTAAAATCACGAACTTTTGGAGGGCTTATGGAACTCGCCGGCAAAATAAAACAATTAAGACAAAAAGCAAACCTAACGCAAGAAAAACTCGCGGATGAACTCGGCATAAGTCCGCAATCCGTATCCAAGTGGGAAAACCGCGTGGCTATGCCCGACATCACCCTGCTCCCTAAAATCGCCGAGGTTTTCGGGGTGAGCATTGACGAACTCTTCGACCTAACCGTTGAGCAACGCTTTAATCGAATTGAAAACCGTATGGACCTCGAGGAAGAACTCCCTCACGAAGTCTTCAAGGAGTACGAGGAGTTTTTGAAATCTCAAACGGACGCCGAAGCGCACAAACTCCGCGCGACGTCTCTTCTTGCGCATCTCTATTGGCACGAAATGGACGCTATGTCAAAAAAAGCGGCAAAATATGCAAAGGACGCGATTATGCTCGCCCCCGACAAGAAAGATTGCCAGTGGATCTTGTCGCAAGCGACGAACGACGCCGTATGGGATTGGAACGTCTCCAACAACTCGGCAAACATAGATTTTTACAAAGAAGTCATCGCAAACGACAAAAACAAACCTCACACCTCTCTGCCATACTACTACCTAATAGACAATCTTATTGCAGACAACCGCCTTGAAGAAGCGGAAAAATATCTTGCCGACTTTGCGACGCTTCCGAGCGCAAATCCAACTATGGTTGAAGCCTACAAGGCACATATCGCACTCGCAAGACACGACGTAAAAAGTGCAGACGATATTATGGAGACGCTTGCGAAAAACAACAAAGAAGACGGCATCGTACTCTTCGAAGTGGCGCAGTATTATGCAAAGCAAGCAAAGTATGACAAGGCAATCGACTACTACAAACTCTCGTTTGAACACGAAACTCACAAGCCCAGATATACGGACGCCCCGCAAGCCATATCCGATATATACAAAATTATGGGCGACTTTAAGAAAGCGGCGGAAGCGTATGACGTCGTCATCAAATGCATGAAAGAAGAATGGAATATGAAAGACGAAGTCGAACTCAAAGACGCCGAGCGCACAAGAGACGCATTGCTCGCAAGAGGTTCCTCGAGCCGTTTGAAATAACATAATCCGCACTTTATCATCAAAAAACGCACCTATAAAGGTGCGTTTTCAGTCTTCGACTGTTTTTGTTTTGCTGACGTCTACCGTTCTGCTTTTGGGTTCGTCAAACTATTTTCATATCCTTGAGAAGTATACGGGACGGACCTTCGTAGTTGAATGCACCGCATACTCTGTCGTTTGTCAAGCGAAGGGACGGAAGAACCTCGCTGAGTTTGCCGCTCATTGAAATGCCTGTCACCGGCGTCACCTTGTCGCCGTCATGGAGATATGCAAGACGGATTTCGCCGCCGATATAGTCGTTGTAAACGTCGAGTTGGATGCCGGATAGCGAAACCGCTTCCAAGTATCTGCCATCAAGTTTTTCAAGGCTGCCGCTTGCAAGAGATATGCAGCCGAGTCCGCCCGAAACGTCCTCTTTCTTCTCGCCGAGGTATTGACCGAATCTTGAACTGCCCCACAAAGACACGGCTTTGCCGTCCTTGACGACGACCTTGTCCTTAAGCGTCGTGCCGTCTCCGTCGAACGCGGCGGAATGGCTGCTGCCCTCGATCGCGCCTTTCATCGTTATGGTGAGCGGGTCTCCGCTTCTTCCCTCTTGGAGATCGTCGCCGAGTTCAAAGGCGTTTCTGTGCATATACTTTGCGCCGTATGAAAACTCGTCCGCGATATTGTCAACAAGTGCGGCGATTTCTGCGGGACGAAGTGCGACGTCGATGACTTGAGGCTCGCCCTTGACTGCTTCGTGGCGATCTTTGACCTCTCTCATCTTCTCGCTGATTTCGCGAGTGATGTCCGAAAGATTGAGATTGGTGAGTTCATACCACTCGTAGAGTTCGACGGATTCTTTGTCGTCCGTGTGAGTTGGGATCGCCTCGATGCTGATTTTGTGAGTTTTTTGAGTTTTGTCAAGTCCCGTTGACAAGCGGACTCTACCCTCGCTCTCCGTGACGAAGATTTCAAGCGCGTTTATACTGCCGCCCTCAGGCATTTTGGCGTCGAAGACAGCCTTTGCGACCTTCTTTGCGACGTCTTCGAGACTTGCGCCCTTGAGGTCGGAAGGAATTTCGTATTCCTCTTTGCCTCCCTCTTCAAGCGAATATGGCTGATTGTGAACGAGTTTTGCTCTTGCGAGCGCCTTTTTGAGTTCTGCTTCAAGTTTTTGTTCGTCCATAGAGGCGTAGACAGGAAAAGTGCTGTCGCCGAGCGAGCCGTCCTCGTTGTTGGAATAGACTGTGATAAAGGTTTCGGAAACGTCCGTTGCGCGAACGGTTTCCACCTTTTTGCCGACGAAAAACATCTCGTGCGTGCGCGCGATTCTATCAATAATCTTATAGCCGTCCGGGCAATTTGCTTTTACGATTTTTTCAACGTCAAACATACTTTCCCCTCCTTATGCGAGTTTACAACGCGCTTTGAGATTCGGACCGCCGTCCGAGACGCGCACCCACTCTTTGTAGCCCTTTCCGCAAGAGCCCGCGCCGATGACTTCCGCGCTGTCGGAAATCATTGAGATAGATTTCAAAAGTTCCGGCACGCTGCCGCTCATAACGACGGGCGACACGTAGTTGTCCGTGAGTTTGCCGTCCACGATTTCAATGCCGTATTCCGCCGTGCATTGAATTTGCCAGTTCTTCGGATCTTCCATGCCGTTGTTTGTTTCAAAGAGCATATAGCCGTGCTTGACGGACTTTATCATGTCTTCGAGTTTGTCCTTGCCCGGCTCGAAGAAGGTGTTGGTCATACGCGTGTACGCCTTGTGGCTGAAGGATTGACGTCTGCCGTTGCCCGTCGGTTCCGTGCCGAGTTGCAAGGCGCTCGCCATATCCGATATGCCCGCGACGAGTATGCCGTCCTTGATGATTTGCGTGTCGTGCGCCATGATGCCGTCGTCGTCGAAGAAATAAGACGCGGTTGAAAATGCCGCCGCCGCGCCGTCGTGCATATTGACGATCGGAGACGCGACGTATTTGCCGACGTACTCTTTTGCAAGCGCGCGGTTTTTGACGAATTGGTCCATTTCAACGCCGTGTCCGAACGCCTCGTGTGCGATAAGCCCCGTGATAGAACTGTCCGTGATGATGTCGTATACTCCCGGCTTTATCGGCGTTGCCTTGGCAAGATGTCTCGCCTTGTCCACGAGTTTGTCCACGAGTTTCGGCAACTTTTCAAAGACGTCTTTCATTTGGTTGCCGTACGCCGACTCCCTCGCTTGCGCGATTTTGCCGTCGCGATATACGACCATAATAAATCCGTTCACCCAGCCGTAGTGCTCGTCGAGTTCGCGGTTTTCGCTGATGAAAAGTTTGTTGACGACAAAAGGACGAAGCACGACGATTGCGTTCAAAATCTTCTCGTCCTTCTTCAAAATTTCGTCCTTGAGATTTGACAAGAACGCCAAGATTTCGTCGTCGGAATACTTGTCAAAATCGCTCTCTCTGACAAAAGACTCATTGTGAACGGGATCGTTTGGCACAGGGCAAGAGATTGCCCCTTCGACTCTGTCAAGCGCGATCTCGTCGGCGATCTTCTTTGCAAGAGCCTTCTTGTCGCCCGCAATAGACGAGAGCGAATACTCGCCGAAAGCGCGCCCGTCGTGCACCTTGACGACAAAACCGCACTCTCCCTCAAATCCGCTTCCTTGAGAGACCGAACTCGTTGCGCGGTTGACGTTGTACGTGCTCGTGGACGAATCCGTGCCAAGCACGCTCACGTACTTGAAATACGGCTTGAGCGCGGAGACGAGTTCTTTCATCTCACCGCGCATACCGTCTAAAAATTTGGATAATGCCATATCTGCCTCCCCCACACTTCGTGTGGTTAGTATTCTTTTTGTGTGGTTTGTTTTTTTTGTGATTTTATTATTTTGCGATTTCGCCGATGTACTTATAGACGTACTCGCCGAGGATCGGCCATGCGCCGCCGACGTCCGCGTGCCAGAAGTTCGGAAGTTCGATGAGGCGTCCCGCTTCTCTGAGTTCGTCGGGATCTTGCCCCGCCAAAGACGCATAGTAGCACACCATACCGTCGCCGCCGATCCAGCCTTCTTCGCCCGCCTTTGCAACGTCGTCGTGCACGACTTCGCAACTATATTGCTTATAGCCGTTTTCGTCAACCGACTTCGTCGTCATTCTAATGCCGGTGATAGAGGACTTGATGTCAAGACCGACGAACCAATAAGAATTGACTTTGCTCATTGCGATCTCGCCGTCGACGTAGAGGTTGTCGTAATACGTTCTGAGTCTTGCCGCGCCGTATTTGATGCGGTCGCCGTTCTTGTTGACGCAAATAGGATTGCCGTTGACATCAGTTTGAACCGTGAGTGCGCCGCCTTTTTCGTAGCATACGCAGTCGCAATAGACGAGGTTTTCGCGCACGGCGTCAAAGTTTGAGACCGTCACGAGACCGTTCTTGATGTCTTCGCCGTTTACGATGCGCACGACGTTGCCGTCTTCAAGAGTTTCGCCGTCCGTGTAGTGAATGAGATGGTAAATCTTCTTTTCAAAGCCTTTTTCGTCCTTGACAGGCTTGCCCTTTTCGTCAAGCACGTCCTCGATGTCATAGTAGATCGCCCAGTTGAGAGTGTTGTAAAACTCGTAGAGCGCGCTCTTTGCCGCCTCGACGGAAGCGGGATCGTTCGGATCTTCAGGCACGCCGAGTTTTACGCCGTCGACGAAGAGACCGCCCTCGCTGCCTTCTGCGCATTGCGGAGAAGACAAAAATTCATAACTCGGACAGAGCGCCATCATGCCGACGTTGTTGTTGAAGAAGTCCTCAATTCTCTTGAGGAGGATCTCAATGTAGCCCTTGCCGAACGCGGACACGACGCTCGTTCCTTTGAAGATGTAGTCGAAGTCAAAGCCGAAGGTCGTAAGAAAACTGCCGAGGTAGTCGCTTGGGCAAGTCATCGCGCCGAAAGCGTCAAAAGAGCCGAGAGTTGCGGGGGCAAACGCCATGTAGAGTTTGACTTTGTCGCGGTTTGCTTGGCTTCTCGCAAGGTAGCTGTTGACGACGGGACCGCCCATACTGTGAGACATAAGCACGACTTCTTCCCAACCGTTTTCGTTGATGAACTCTTCGAGCGCCTTGCCCGAGTCTCCGGGGCTCTTACGCCAATCTTGGTTGAACATATAGCAATCGTACTCGTCGCCGAACGCCTTTCTGGAGTTTATCATAAAGTTTTGATAAATTCCGACCGCACCGTAATAGCAATGCATACGAAGATTGTTCTTATATCTCGGCTTGTAGTTGGCAGGCACGACGTCTTTGTTCAAGCCGTTGCCGTCTTGGTCGAGAGACAGGTCGTAAAGGAGAGTGCCGGGTCTATATGACATAGCCTTGACGATCGTCGTCGCCGCGGAGTCCATCTCTTTTGCGTATTCAAGGAGAATCTCCGTGAACTTATAGATGGTGTTTTCACTCGGCGCCCAGTGGTCGTAGAGGTCGTAGTCCGCGCGGAACGGATCCCAAACGGGCTCGAGCGTCTTAGTGTTGTAAAGACCGCCGCCGAAGAGAGCCGTGACGTAGATTATCGCCTTTTTGTGCTTTACGCCGTCGTCGGGGTCCGCCATTTCGATCTTGTCGACGATTTTTTCGTCATCGTCGTCAATGATTTCACTCTCGTTTGGATCCGCGCTTTTATTTGCGCAAGCGACGAAGGTCGCAAGCAACGCCGCAACCAGCAAGAGTACGAGAAATATCGTTAAAATCCTTTTCGTTTTCATGAGTTTCCCCTCATCAAAAAAATTAAATACAGTTTATTATATCATACAACTGCCCGCTTGTCTTCATATTTTTTCAAAAAAATAACAATACGCAACGATTTGTTGCGTATTGTGTTGACGTTCTGTAGATTTTGTGTTTTAAACCGCTTTGAAGACGCTAAGCGCAAAACTCATTTGCCCGCAACCTCGCGGATATGGCTCATAACGTAGTCGCCGAGGATGTCCCAGCATCCGCCGACGTCCATGTGCCATCTGCCCGGGATTTCAACGAGACGTCCCGTCGCTCTCAAATCCGCAAGACCTTGTCCTGCCAAAGACGCATATAGACACACTTGTCCGTCTCCGCCGATCCAGCCTTCCTCGCCGACTGCCGCTTGGTCGTCGTGGACGATTTCAAAAGAATAAATCGGGTAGCCGTCTTCGTCTTCGCCTATCGTCGTAAGATTGATGCCCGTTATCGTGGACTCTATGCCTCTGCCGACGAAAGTATATGAATTGACTTTGCTCATCGCGATGTCGCCGTCAACGTACATACCCTCGTAGAAGCCAAGTTGAGTGACTTTGGCAACGCCCGGCTTTATGCGGAAGCCGTCTTTGTTGATATACCAACCCTCAGGCACGTTCGTTTTGTCTTCGACTTTGATGCGATTGCCGTCCTCGTCAAGATAGAACGCCCACGGCATACGCTCGTAAAACTCGTAGAGTTCTTCTTTGGACGAAATCTTTTCGCCGTCAACGACGAATCCGCCTTCGTTTTCAAACTGTCTTGAAGACAAAAGTTCCCACGCGGGACAAAGCGCCATCATGCCCTCGCTGTTCGTAAAGAACGGCTTGACCGTTTCAAGGCTGTTGCTTATGAGCGCGTTGATGTCGATGGGAAGATCTAACGAACTGAGATCGAGTCCGAACGTCGAGAGAAAACTCGTCATATAGTCGAGCGGACAAGTCATCGCGGCGTAAGCGTCAAAAGACCCGAGCGTCGCGGGAGCAAATGCGAGATAGAGTTTGACTTTGTTTCTGTTTTGCTCGCTTCTTGCAAGATAGGTGTTGCAAACCTGTCCGCCCATGCTGTGCGACATAAGGATGACTTCTTCGTATCCCTTTTCGTTGATGAATTTCTCGAGAAGTTCCGCTGATTCGGCAGGGTTTTTGCGCCAATCTTGGTTGAAAGTCCAAACGTCGTAATCCTTAAACTCCTCCTGCGGATTTACGATAAACTTTTTGTAGATGCCGACTGCGCCGTAATAGCAATTGAGGAGTTTGCCGTCCTTGTCGACCGACGCGGTGGTTGCGGGAACGACGTGCGGGTTCAAAGGCTTGCCGTCTTGATCGAGTGACAGGTCGTAAAGAAGAGTCCCCTCTTCGAAGGTGAGCGCGTCAAGCATCATCGTGACCATTCCGCCGTATTGACCGTCGTCGTCCCAATCTCTCGGATCCGCTTTCTCCTCGTCCATATACTCGCCGATTATGCCTGCGAAATCCATGTTGCCCTCTTCGTCGACGTGGTCGTAAAGATCCATCTCCGTAAAGAACGGATCCCACGCCGGAGATTTCGTCTCTTCGTTGTAGAGTCCTCCGCCGAAGAGCGCCGTGACGTAGATTATAGCCTTTTTGTTGCCGGAGGCTTTTTTGTCGCCGCACGCCGTAAGACCTACGAGCGCAAGGCTCAAAATCAGCACAAGACACAGTATGATCACTGCGATACGTTTTTGTTTCATATTTTCCCTCTTTTCAAAAACAAAGGTTTATCTTGCCGTTTTTGCATGATAAACCCTCGTTTGTTATTTGCTTATAAGATAAAGTCTAAGCGCTTCGTCCACCTTTTCAATGTCTTGTATGCAAAGGTTTTCATCCGCAAGCGCACGGCGAAGTCCAAGCCAAACCGCCTTTATCAAAAGAGAATCCCTTGCGTCAAGCGAGGCGGTAAAACCTTCGAGCATGACATTCAACTCCTCTCTCAAATCCTCGTCGATGTTCGCGGCTTTTATCGCCTTGGCAAGATTTACGACGAGATATTCGACGTGTTGCATAAGTCCGGACGGCGCGAAGTCGACGCTTCTTGAAATTGCGGGAGCGTCCTCTTCAACGCCCTCGACCACGAAGTTTACGATTGCGTGCTTATATGGCTCAAGCACTTTTACGCAAAAACTATCGAGGCTCTCTTGCTTGGTCTCGGCAGGAAAGAAAACGGTCGTAAACGAAAGAAAATCCATTTGCCCCGCGTCAAACTCAACGAGCATTTGGCTTATGAGCGCGACGAGAGTTTTTGGGCTCTTCGGCAAGCGGAAGATGTCGCTGTCGCCGATTTTTACGAGGCTCTTTCTCTTCTCCGAGTCATAGTCGAATCCTTTAAAACAATAGGAAAGCACGGTGCGGAACTCCTCGTAATAAGAGAGGCATCTAAGCACCTGCCTGAGTTTCTTATCCGAAAAGATGATGTTTGAAGTTCTTAGGTCTTCAATCGCGCAAACGAGCGCTTGCACGCCCTCTTTGTCGTATGGCATATCGTTCTCCTAAGTTAGATTATATAAAATATAACACACCCACGCGCGAATTTCAAGAGTGAATTAAGCATTTTTATCGTTTTCGGTTGACCTTTCTCCGCGAATTGCCTAAAAATCTTCAAAAAAATCAAAACTATGCCAAAATCACTTTGACTTCTCCGCTTGAGAGGACTTTTTTCTCCCCGTCGTCGCGCTTTACGACGAGCCTGCAATCCTCGTCCAAATCTTCCGCCGTGGCAACGTACGACGTTCCGTCGTTTGAAAGCACTTCCACTCTCTTGCCGAGAGTCGAACACGCCTTTTTGTAGGCGTTTACAATCTTCGCCTTGTCAAAATCTTGATAGTACGCTTTGAAATTGGCGAGGATTTTCAAAAGAAGTTCCCACCTTGCGTTTTTGCCCTCTGCTCGTACGCAGGTCGCAAGGTCTTTGATGCTGTCGTCGAGTTCTTCGCCCAATATATTCACGCCTATGCCGACGACTGCAAAGCCGTTTAAGTTTTCCGTGCTTTCCGCAAGTATTCCGCAACACTTTTTGTCATCGATCAGCACGTCGTTCACCCACTTTATGCTTGCCGTTTCGTCATACTCGCGCACTGCGTCGCACACGGAGATCGCGGCGATCACGGTCAACAGGTCGAAGACCTCTCTCGACTTGGGTTTGAGCAAAAAACTAAAATACAATCCGCCCTTTTCGGAAAAAAACTTCCGGTCGAAACGCCCTCTGCCCTTCGTCTGTTCGTCCGCAACGAGGCAAAAACCCTCTCTCGCCGAAGACGGCGGAAGAGACTTTAAAACGTCGTTCGTCGAGCCTACGGATTTTAAGTGCTTCACCTTGAAAAATCCGCCTGCCGACAGAGATTTTTTGAAAGAAAACGGAATCATAGTTTGATTATATCAAACAAACAGCGAAAGCGCAAGCGTCAGGATTATGCCAAGCCCGAATCCGAGCGGAGAAAACTCTCCTCTCAACTTTACAGCCAAAGGCAAAAGGTCAAAAATCGACACGAAGAGCATCGCGCCCGAGGACAAAGACAAACTCACCACGCTCGCAAACGGGCTTGCTCCTCCCACCAAAACGCCGATTACCGCGCCGACAAGAGTAGGCAATCCCGCCAAAAGCGACAACCCCACCGCCAAGACGGGTTTTGTGCCGCCCTTGACGAGAGGCGCGGAGATCGCCATACCCTCCGGCACGTTGTGAAGCGCGATCGCAAGCGCGACCGCCACTCCGACCATCACGTTTTGCACTCCGCTCGCGCCGATTGCCAACCCCTCGGGAATATTGTGGAAAGCGATTGCAAAAAGAGTCACCGCACCCGCTTGTTTCAGAGTGGCGTCCCCCTCGCGCGGTTTTTTTGATCCTCTATTGACCTTGCGAGGCTTACGCCGTGATTTTCGGTGTTCTAAAGCGGTATTTTGCCGCTTTTCTTCAGCTTTTTTGGCAAGCAAACCGACTATATTCGCAATCAAACCCCCTGAAACCAAAAAGACAAAAATCGACAGCGCGCCAAAAGGCATTTTGCATGCCGTCCTTGCGGTCTTTACGGCTTCGGGGAGCATATCGACAAGGACGATTGACAGCATAACGCCGCCCGCAAACGCGAGCATATCGCTTATGCTCTTTTGACTTTTCTTTTTTGCAAGCGCTCCGATTGCTCCGCCTATTCCCGTGCCGACGATGCCGGCGATCGCGGACAATATGAGCATTGTGACGTCATTTTGCACACAAAACTTTATGCCCCGCGTGTCAAAAATATTTTTGAGAACATACTATAAGTATGAAAAAGTCAAACTTTCAAAAATTCGTCTTTCTGCCTGCGCTCTTCTTTTGCGTTTGGCTGGTTGTGGGGGCAATCATGTGTACAGAGCAAAAAACCGCGTATGCCGAAGTGGAAAAAGTCGAACTTCTCGCGCGGTTTTGCACGTATTACGGAGACAGTTCGCCCGCGAGAAAGTCGAACGTAGAACTCGCCTCACGCAAAATAAACGGCGTAAAACTCTACCCGGAAGACGAGTTTTCTTTCAACTCTCAAGTCGGCGCAAGAACGGTTGAAAACGGATTTAAAACCGCATACATCATTCAAGACGGCGAGTTTGTGGAAGGCGTGGGAGGCGGCGTGTGTCAAGTGTCGTCAACGCTTTATAACTGCGCGCTTCTTTCAAACCTAACGATAACCTCTGTCAGCCCGCACTCTCTCGGCGTGTCTTACGTGTCGCCGTCCTTCGACGCTATGGTGTCGAGCGCAAGCGACTTTCGTTTCGTCAACACACTCTCCGCGCCGATTACGATAAAGATGAAAGCGGACGGCAAAAATCTCGTGGCGGAGATTTTCGGCGTGGGCAAACGAACGATAAAACGCCGCTCCGAAACGCTCGAAACAATACCATACGACACGGAATACCGCGAGAGCGAAGACATAAAAGACGGCGAAGAGGTGGTGGACTCTTCAGGCAAAGACGGCATTAAATCGCGCGGGTATCTCGACTTTTACGAAAACGGCAACCTCGTGCGCTCCATCCTCATCCGTCAAGACTTCTACGCCCCGCAAAAGCGAATTGTTTTGATAAATAAAAAAAGCGATATTGACTATCAACGATAAAGAGTTTATAATATTCTTATCCTACAAAATATAGGGAGAATATTATGACCTATCAAGAAAGTTTCAACGAGTGGCTCGCGAGCGACGAACTCACAGCCGAAGAAAAACAAAGACTATTATCCCTCGACGAAGCGGAAAAGAAAGAAATGTTCTTTGGTCCGCTTGAGTTTGGCACGGCGGGTATGCGCGGAGTCCTCGACCTCGGCACGAACCGTATGAA
>Ga0256405_10009364_pt1 | contig 13445 bp, 10 predicted proteins | sample RumenRJG_02DNA_FD_189096 | JGI IMG/M metagenome (GOLD analysis project Ga0256405, IMG submission 189096) | Bovine rumen microbial communities from Lethbridge, Alberta, Canada - RJG_02 | ecosystem: Host-associated > Mammals > Digestive system > Stomach > Rumen | place: Canada: Alberta...
GGTTCACCGACCCCGTCCGACCGTGTCTTAGCTTCTCGCATGGGCGCCAAGGCAGTCGAACTGCTGGTTGCCGGTGTCGGCGGCCATTGTGTGGCGATCAAGAACAACGAGATCATCTCAATGCCGATTCAGGAATGCATCTCGATGCCTCGTTCCAATCGTAAAGCTTTCTACAGGCTCTTCGACAGACTGGTCTGATAATAGGGAGATCAAGAGATCTCCTTTTTTTGTGACAAAAAGAAAAGATCCGTTTAGGATCTTTAGTCTCTCTTGGATGCATCGACGTGATTGAGTATGACCGGAATCACGATCGGGTTGCGGTTCGTCTTTTCGTAAAGGAAAGGCTCCAAGGTATTTTTGATGCAGTTTTTAAGATCGCCGAAGGTGACCTTCTGACGCATCGCATTGCGAAGGGCGTCATAGACCAGAGCTTCCGCTTCCTTGATCAGCGTTTGTGAATCTTTGAGGTAGACAAAGCCGCGGGAAACGATGCCCGGCTTGCATAAGATCTTGTTGGTTCTGGAATCGATGCAGACGACAACAGCGACCAGACCGTTATCTGCGAGGATCTTGCGGTCCTTGAGGACGGAAGTGGATAAGCCGGAAATGTCATTGCCGTCGACATAGATGGCGTCGGTCTGGATTCTGGTATTGGAACGGTAGACTTCGCCTTCATGAAGAACCAAGGCATCGCCGTTGGCACAGATGAAGCAGTTTTCTTTCGGGATACCGGTCTCCACAGCGGAATCGGCGTGGAGCTTGAGCATCTTGTATTCACCATGCATCGGCATGAAGTATTTTGGCTTGATCAGCTGAAGCATCAGCTTCTGTTCTTCCTTGGACGCATGTCCTGTGGTATGCAAGGAAGATAAGGCTTTGTTTTCCAGGACTCTGGCGCCGTGGCGCATCAGCTGATTGACGATGCCGCCGATATTGAGGGCATTGCCCGGAATGGCGCTGGAAGAAAAGACAACAGTATCGCCCGGAATGATCTTGACGTATTTGTGGGAACCGTTGGCGATCCTGCTTAAGGCAGCGAGTGCTTCACCCTGGGATCCCGTACAGATGATGCAGAGTTTCTCCGGCGGGTAGGAATTGACCATTTCCGGTGGCAGGAAGGTGTCATCCGGAACATCGATGGTCTTCATCTGTAAACCGATCTCGACGACGTTTTCCATCGAACGGCCGAAGACGACGACTTTGCGGTCACACTTCTTGGCAGCCTTGATGATCTGTGCGAGACGATTGACGTTGGAAGCAAAGGTAGAAATCAGGATTCTGCCGCTTGTTTTGCGCATGATGTCATTGATTGCGGAAGCGACCTGTTTCTCGGAGATCGAGAAGCCGTCAACTTCGGCGTTTGTAGAGTCTGACATCAGCAAGGTAACGCCGGCTGCACCGATGTAGGCCATCTTCTGATAGTCGGAGTTCTGTCCGACCGGGGTCAAATCGAATTTGAAGTCTCCGGTCTCGACGATCCTGCCGTTAGGCGTGTTGATCAGAACACCTAAGGAGTCCGGGATGGAATGGACGGTATTGAAGAAGCCGATACGGAAGTGATCGGTCTGAATGGCCGAATCTCCGTCGATCTCAATAACCTGGGTATTGGCCAGTCTTCTTCTTTCCGAGAGTTTCTTTTCGATCAGCGCTTTGGCAAAACGCGGCGCATAGATCTTCTTGATCGGACAGGCCAAAAGAAGAAAAGGGATGCCGCCGATGTGATCTTCATGACCATGAGTGATGATCAGCGCCTTTACCTTTTCTTTATTTTTGATTAAGTGCGTATAATCCGGAATAACATAATCGACACCTAAGAGTTCGTCATCCGGGAACTTGACGCCGGCATCGATGACAATGATCTCATCGTCATGTTCAAAACAGTACATGTTTTTGCCGACTTCGCCAAGACCTCCCAGGGCATAGACGAGGGTGTCATTTTTCGGATCATAGTTTGCACCGTTGTAGCTGCGGGATGAAGAAAATTCATCGGGGCTGTAGTGCTTGTTTATATTATTCATTTGTCCTCCATATGCAAATGCAAAAAATCATCTTTTTGAGACCGCATCCATTGTAAAGGACGGACGATCATTATTCAATAACAATCGCTTCCGGATCCCGATAATACGGATCGGCAGTATTGATGTGATCATAGAAGAGGATACCCTTGAAGTGATCCAGTTCATGCTGCAGGACGATCGCCAGATAACCGTCTGCCTTGATCACGATATCTTCATTTTTTAAAGCATCATACGCTTTGACTTTGATCCTGGCGGAGCGGTATACAAGTCCTTCATGTTCATTAACGACGGAAAGACAGCCTTCGCCCGAACTTAAACAGGCTTTTTCAACCGAATTGGATACGATCTTCGGATTGACCAGGGCGTATTCGCAAAGTTTATTTCCTTCTTCGTCCTTGATGATGACCGCAGTCATCTTCTTGGGGATGCCGACCTGAATGGCACTGATTCCGACAGCCGGTCTCAGATTTTCTTTTTCGGCAATTTCCGGAATCGTGGATTCGTCTACATACTTCAGCATCTGCATCAGGACATCTCTGTCTTCATCACTCAAAGGCAAAGCAACATCAGCTGACTTTCTTCTGATCAGCTCGTTATCATCTTTGATTATAGTATCGTTGTTAATAAGCATAGCATTATTATAATACCATATTTGTTGTGATAAAATGATTTTATGCCAAGAAAGAAAGAAATCACGCTGGGAGATAAACGCGTTGCTTTCGCAGCATTTGCGTTGCTTATATTCGGTTCGCTGATGATCGCATCTGCCGAGATGGGAAACAGTGCCGGTGACGCATCCTATCTGACGGGTGTATTGACAAGACAGGTCGCTTTCTCCTTTGTCGGTATCATTGCCTATCTGATATTGACGAATATGAGAGTGCAGAGAATAGGGCTTATTCCGGCGCTTGCCTTTTATGCCGTAATTGCCGCCGCATTGATCATCTGCCGCTTTTTCGGTCAGATCAACGGCGCCTACGCCTGGATCCCGATCGGATCTTTTGCGACAATACAGCCTTCGGAATTTGCCAAGACTTTTATGATCATTCTGGCTTGCAGCATGATCTGCCATGACCGTAAGGAGAACAACCTTCGTTTCTTCTACGCCTATTGCGGCATGACGGTATTCTATACATTGATCATCCTTGGATGGCAGCACGACCTGGGTTCGGCGGTCGTCTTGTTTGTCATGTCCTATTGCATGGCAATGATCCCCCGCTACAAGGAACTGAAGCAGTTACAGTACATCATGACCTGGCTGGTGATCGGTGTCGTAGGTCTTGCGCTGGTCGCCTTAAGTCCACCGGTAACGGAGTTTCTTAAAAGACACGCAGACAACTACATGGTCGGCCGTTTTTTGGCCGCTGCCGATCCGTTCCTTTACCAGTACGATAACGGTTACCATATCATCATGTCGCTGGTCAGCTTTGCCAACGGCGGCTGGCTGGGCTTGGGCTATGGCAACTCGATTCACAAATACATGAACTTCCCGAATCCGTCCAACGACTTTATCTTGCCGGTCATCGTTGAAGAACTGGGTATCGTCGGTTTTCTTGTTTTGCTGGCGATGTATGCACTTCTTTTATATCCGATCGTCGCCGGTTCCCTGCGTTCCAATTCGACGAAGGGCAAGGTCACTTTGCTAGGTGTCTTCATGTACTTCATCACCCATTTCATTCTGAATGTGGGCGGCGTCAGCGGTCTGATTCCTTTGACCGGTGTACCTTTGCTGATGATCTCTTCGGGCGGTTCTTCACTGGTTGCTTCGATGGCTTGCCTTGGCCTGGCTCAAAATGAGCTTGTCCGCCTGAGAAAGGAAAACAATGAGGATCATAGCAGGAAAGTATAAGCGCACGCCTTTAAAGACCCTGGAAGGGGAAGACATCACCAGACCGACGCGGGACATGGTGAAAGAGGCTCTTTTTTCCAGCATCATGATCTATTCCGATACAACGCTCCTGGATCTTTTCTCCGGTTCCGGCGCGATTGGCTTGGAAGCGTTGTCCAGAGGGGCAAAGGATGTCACCTTCAATGATGTCAATAAAGACGCAGTGAGGATCATCAAAGAAAATCTGAAAAAGGTAAGGGAAGAAAGGGAAGTCCTGAATCTGGACTATAAGCTCTGTCTTGCCAAAATGGAGGGAAGGCATTTCGACTACATCTATGTCGATCCGCCTTATGCCTTTAAAGAATATGAAAACATCTTTTCTTGCGTTGATGAACATGATGTTCTTAATGAAGACGGGATCATCATCGTGGAAGTCAGAAAAGATACGGTATTACAGGAACAGTATGGCAGTATATCTTTATATAAGGATAAGAAATACGGAATCAATCGGCTTCTTTATTACAGAAAGGATATGAAGGAATGATCAAAGCTATTTATCCGGGTACTTTTGATCCGATCACAGTCGGACATCTTGATGTTATTTTGCGTTCCGCAAAGATCTATGACAAACTCATCGTCGCGGTCATGGAAAACCGGGCTAAGAAGTGCACCTTCAGCAAGGAAGAGAGAAAGCAGATGATCGAAAAGTGCATTGAAGGCCTCGAGAATGTCGAAGTCGTCATCGGCGAGGGTTTGACCGTCAACCTGGCAAACTTCTATGACTGCCGCATCCTGATCCGAGGCGTCCGAGCAGTATCGGACTATGAATCCGAATTGGCATTGGCCACTGCGAACATGAACCTGAATCCGGAGGTGGAGACGGTCTTCATGGTTTCCAAGCCGGAGCTGTCTTTCCTTTCCTCGTCGGTTGCCAAGGAGATCGCATCCTTTAACGGTGATATCAGCGATTATATCCCGGCACAGATCATCAAAGAGGTCTCGGAAAAGCTGTATCGCTGATATATTAATAAGGATAATAAACAGGAAAGAATTCCCCAAAAGGGAATTTTTCTTTTTTAGCACTTAATTGTTGACAGTGCTAAACGATTGTTGTATAGTATTTTTAGCAATAGGATGTATAGAGTGCTAAAGGAGGTGGCTGCATGGCATTAACACAAAGAATGGTCGACATCCTCAGGGCCATAGTTGATGAATTCGTATCTACGGCGGAACCGGTTGGTTCCAAAACACTGGTCGATAAATATGGCCTGCCTTATTCCAGTGCGACGATCAGGAATGATATGGCAACTCTGGAATCGCTCGGCTATCTGGAAAAGCCGCACACCTCAGCCGGACGTATCCCTTCCAACAAGGGTTATCAGTACTATTGCGAACATCTTCTGAAAAAGGATATGGATGAGGAAGTCAAATATGCACTGTCCAATATCTTTGACCGCCGTTCTGCCAATATAGAGGATGCGATCAAGGAATCGTGCCGTATCGTTTCGGAGATGACCAACCTCGCTTCCGGCATGTTGGGGCCTGATGCGAGCAATCAGACACTGGAACACATCAAAGTCTTCCAGATCGACCCGAAAACAGCGGTATGCGTGTTTATCACCAATACCGGTCATACCGAAAACAAGACGTTCAATTTCCAGGATGAAGTCACCATCGAAGATATCGAGACCTGTACCGATATCCTGAATGACCGTCTCAAAGGTACACCGATCCACACGCTGCCGGAATGGCTTGAATCATTGAAGCCTGTTCTGACCAAGTCGGTGCAGCGCTTCGAAATGCTGTACAACGCATTTGCCGGGGCTTTCGTGAAGTTTGCGTCGGAGACCTTGTATTTCGATGGTACTTCCAATATGATGTACCAGCCGGAATATGCGGACATCGAAAAGCTGAAACAGCTTACGAAGTTCTTCGATGATTCCAAACTGTTCAGGTCTCTGGTCGATCGTCAGACCGGTGAAAACGACGTTGTGGCCGTTACCCCGAAGGGTACGGAGCTGGTATGGAAGGATGATATCGCAATTGTTTCCAATGAGATCAAGATCTCTGACAACCCGAATGACAACGCCCGTCTGATGGTCGTCGGACCAAGGCGTATGGAATACAGCCGGGTCGTCAATCTTCTCGATTTCATCTGTAAAGAGATTGAAGATATGTTCCACTAGAAAGGAGCTTTATGGCAGATAAGAAAAAAGAAAAAAAAGATATTCCCAAGGATGAGGAAGAAAAGCAGGTTCTTAACGAAGAGGAAGAACCAAAAGAGAGTGAAGAGGTAGAAGAGATCGTTGAGGATATCAATGAAGAATCTGAAGTCGAAAAGCTCACCAAACAGCTTGATAAGCTGAAAAATGATTACGCAAGAGCGTATGCGGATACGGAGAATCTGAAGAAGAGACTGACAGCGGAAGCGGAAATGACCCGCAAATACCGTATCCAGAGTTTCGCCAAGGAAGTTCTTCCGGTGATCGATAATCTGGAAAGAGCTCTGGCGACACCGGTTCACGAAAGTGACGAAAGCTTTAAAAAAGGAATTGAAATGACGTACAATCAGCTTCTGACCGCTTTGAAAAACGAAGGCGTCGAAGAGATCGATTGTCTGGATAAACCGTTTGATCCGAACCTTGAACAGGCGATCATGCAGGAAAAGGCTGAGGACAAGGAATCCGGCATCGTCATTGAAATATTGCAGAAAGGTTATGTATTGAAAGACCGTATATTGAGACCGGCAATGGTCAAGGTCAGTGAATAAAGGAGGAAATAATCATGAGCAAGATCATAGGTATTGACTTAGGTACTACAAACAGCTGTGTTTCCGTTATGGAAGGCAAGGAAGCTAAAGTTATCACCAACCCAGAAGGCAACAGAACAACACCTTCCGTCGTTGCGTTTAAAGATGGCGAGATCGTCGTCGGCGATGCCGCAAAAAGACAGATCGTAACCAATAAGGATTCCGTTTCTTCAATCAAGAGGAAGATGGGTTCCAATGAAAAAGTTCATGTCAACAACAAGGACTACACGCCGCAAGAGATCTCTGCGATGATCTTACAGTATATGAAGAAGTATGCGGAAGCATATCTCGGTGAACCGGTCACCAAGGCCGTCATCACCGTCCCGGCTTACTTCAATGACGCACAGCGTCAGGCAACCAAGGATGCCGGCAAGATCGCCGGTCTGGAAGTCGAAAGAATCATCAACGAACCGACAGCTGCAGCTTTGGCTTTCGGTTTCGATAAGACCGATAAGGAACAAAAAATCATGGTATTCGACCTTGGCGGCGGTACCTTCGATGTCTCTATTTTGGATCTGGCTGACGGAACCTTCGAAGTTCTGGCTACTGCCGGTGATAACCACTTAGGCGGCGATGACTTCGATAACGTCGTCGTTGACTGGATGGCTGATGAATTCAAGGCTGCCCATCATGGCATCGATCTGAAGGCAGACCGTATGTCTTTACAGAGATTGAAGGAAGCTGCAGAAAAGGCCAAGAAGGATCTTTCTTCCATGGTTCAGACGCACATTTCCTTACCGTTCATTTCTGCTGATGAGTCCGGTCCGTTACACCTGGATATGGATCTGACCAGAGCCAACTTCGATAAGATGACCAGACACCTGGTTGAAAGAACCGTCGGTCCGGTCAGACAGGCGTTAAAGGATGCCGGTTTGACACCTTCCGACATCGATCAGGTATTACTGGTCGGTGGTTCTACCAGAATGATCTCCGTTCAGGAAGCTGTCAGAAATGAATTAGGCAAAGAGCCGAACAAGTCTGTTAACCCGGATGAAGTCGTTGCCATGGGTGCAGCGATCCAGGGTGCTGTATTGTCCGGTGATGAAAACGCCAAAGATATCCTGCTTCTGGATGTCACACCGCTGTCCTTAGGTATCGAAACCTTAGGTGGTGTCATGACTGTACTGATTCCGCGTAATACAACGATCCCGACGCAGAAGTCGCAGATCTTCTCGACGGCTGCCGATAATCAGCCGGCTGTCGATATCCACGTATTACAGGGTGAAAGACCGATGGCTGCCGACAACAAGACATTGGGCAACTTCCAGCTGACAGGTATTGCACCGGCCAGAAGAGGTGTCCCGCAGATCGAAGTTACCTTCGATATCGATGTCAACGGTATCGTTCATGTCTCTGCTTTGGATAAAGGCACGAACAAGAAACAGGAAATCACCATTACCAACTCTTCCGGTCTGTCTGACGAAGAAATCGACAAGATGGTCAGAGAAGCAGAAGAAAACAAGGCTGCCGATGACAAGAGAAGAGAAGAGATCGAACTCAGAAATAAGGCAGAAGGCTTTATCGCTCAGATCGATCAGCAGCTCGAAACAGACAACCAGAACGTCACAGCCGATCAGAAGGCTCAGGTCAAGGCTTTGCGTGATGAATTACAGAAAGCCCTGGACGAGAATGATTACGATCATCTCAAGACCAAACTCGATGAACTGGAAAAGGCAGCACAGGCCATGAGTGAAGCAATGTACCAGCAGCAGGCAAACAGCCAGGCCAATGGTGCAAACTACGGCGGCTTTGGCGGCAATGGCTCTGCCAATGACAATGGCGGCAACAACAACGATGATGTCGTTGATGCCGATTTCAAGACAAAGTAATCTGAAAAATATCTTAATCAAATAGAAAGGGAGGTATTATGGCTGACAAGCGCGATTATTATGAGGTTTTGGGAATATCCAAATCGGCAAGCGAAGATGAGATCAAAAAAGCTTATCGGAAGTTGGCTAAACAATATCACCCGGATGTAAACAAAGCTCCGGATGCCGAAGCAAAATTCAAGGAGATCAATGAGGCCTACGAGGTCCTCTCGGATCCGCAGAAGAAGGCAACGTATGACCAGTTCGGCCATGCGGGCATGGATGGATTTAGCGGCGGCGGCTATTCTTCGGGCTTTGGCGGAATGAATATGGATGACCTGGGAGACATCTTCTCTGACTTCTTCGGAGGAATGGGAGGATTCTCCGGGTTCAATTTCGGCGGTTCAGCTTCCTCCAGAAGGAACGGCCCAATGAAGGGCGAAAACCGCTATATGTCGATGGAGATCGATTTTCTCGATGCAGTCCATGGCGTAGACAAGATGGTCAGCCTCACTGTTGACAAGGTCTGTACACACTGTGACGGTAACGGTGCCGCCAGCAGATCGGATATCGAAACGTGTCCAACCTGCCGAGGCAGCGGCCGTGTCGTAAGACAATCCCGTACGCCGTTTGGCGTCGTTCAGCAGCAGGGCGTATGTCCGGACTGTAAGGGCAGCGGCAAACGCATCAAGAAGATCTGTCCGCACTGCGGCGGTAAAGGCTACAATACCGTCAAGGAACAGGTGGAAGTCACGATCCCGGCCGGTATCAATTCCGGTCAGCAGGTCAGACTTGCCGGCTATGGCGAACGCGGTGAAAACGGCGGTCCCAATGGCGATCTGTACATCGAGATCCGGGTCAGACCGCATAAATACTTCCGTCGTGACGGCAACAACATTCATATCAGTGTTCCGATCTCTTCTGTTGATGCGACTCTGGGAACTGTTGTCGATGTTCCGACCGCCTATGGCGATGTCGAACTGACGATTCCTGCCGGCACACAGCCGGGTCAGCAGTTAAGGATCAAGGGATACGGCATTAAAGATCTGCGTACCAAGAACGTTGGCGATCAGTATGTCGATATCCAGATCGAGATCCCGAGAAAGCTCAGCAGAGAAGAAAAGGAACTCTATGAAAAACTGGCAAACCGCAAGAAAGAAAGCGTGTTTGAAAAATTCAAGAAAACTTTTAAGTAGGGAAACCTACTTAAAAAATTAAACAGGATTAGCACTCTTTATGTAAAAGTGCTAAAGGAGGTGAAGATATGAATCCCGAATTAATGACCGAAAAACTGCAGGAGATCCTGATGAAGGCCCTCACCATCTGCAAGGAGAATCAGAATCCGGAATTGAGTTCTGAGCATATGATGGCTGCGTTCTTGAATGAAGCGGATATCGTCGAACTGCTCAATGGTTTCAAGACAGATGTGCGAAAGCTGATCTCGATCAATGATTCCTATCTGGACAGACTGGTGCGAAGCGATTCATACGAAAATCCGAGTGTCAACCGCTATCTGGCTACTTCCTACAATGAAGCGATGAACAAGTCCAGACAGCGTAAGGATAAGTACATTTCGATGTTTGATATGTTTATCGCTACGCTTTTTAACCAATCTTCCGTCTGTGAAGAAATGCGAAAATACTGTGGGTTTTCCCGTACTGATATAGAAGACAAATATTCCAAAGAAAGGGGTGCTACGATGATCAACAATCAGGAAGATGAAAACAACCTCAATCCTTTAAAGAAATACGGCAGAAATCTGGTCGATGATGTAAGGGCCGGCAAGATCGATCCGGTCATCGGCAGAGATGATGAGATCCGAAGAGTGATCGAGATCCTTTCCCGTAAGACCAAGAATAATCCGGTCCTGATCGGTGAACCGGGTGTCGGTAAGACGGCGATCGTCGAAGGACTGGCATGGCGCATTTTCAACAATGATGTGCCGCTTGGTTTAAAAGACAAAGATCTGATCGAACTTGATATGGGTTCTCTGATCGCCGGGGCAAAGTACCGCGGTGAATTTGAAGAGAGATTAAAAGCGGTCTTAAAAGAGATCGAGAATGCCAACGGCAAGATCATTCTGTTTATCGATGAGATCCACAATCTGGTCGGTGCCGGCAAGAGTGAAGGGGCAATGGATGCCGCCAACCTCTTAAAGCCGATGCTGGCAAGAGGAGAGCTGCGCTGTATCGGTGCAACGACTTTTGACGAATACCGCAAATATATTGAGAAGGATTCGGCTTTGGAAAGACGATTCCAGAAAGTTTCCGTCGATGAACCGAGCGTCGAAGATACCGTCTCGATCTTGAGAGGCCTGAAGGACCGTTTTGAGGCCCATCACGGCGTCAAGATCAAGGATGATGCGATCATCGCTGCGGCAACGCTTTCCAACCGCTATATTACCGATCGTTTCTTGCCGGACAAGGCAATCGACCTGATCGATGAAGCCTGTGCTTCCACGCGTGTCGAGATGGATTCCAAACCGGCACAGCTGGATGAACTCTCCCGCAAGATCGATACTCTGGAGATCGAAAAAGTCTCATTAAAGAAAGAAGCGGAAGATGAAAAGGCAGCGAAACGTCTGGAAGAACTGGAAAAAGACCTGGAAGAACTCAAAGAGAAAAAGAGTCTCCTCGATGCCCGCTGGTTAAAAGAAAAGGATGACCTGGGCAAGGTCAAGGAAGCCAAGGAGGAACTGGAAAGAGCCAAACTGGCGATGTCCGAGGCACAGAAAAACGCCGATTACGAAAAAGCTTCCAAACTGCAGTATGAGACGATCCCGAACCTCGAAAAAAAGATCAATGAACTTTCAGCAAATGAAGAAGGCAGAATGTTGTCGGAGATCGTCGATGAGCAGTCCATTGCCAAAGTCGTGGCAAAGTGGACACACATCGATGTATCCAAACTGATGTCTTCGGAAAGAGAAAAGCTCTTACATCTGAAAGATAAATTATCTTTGCGGGTGGTCGGTCAGGATGAAGCACTGGATCTGGTTACCGATGCCATATTGCGTTCCAAAGCCCAGGTTTCCGATACCAACCGTCCGATCGGTTCCTTCCTGTTCTTGGGTCCGACCGGTGTCGGTAAAACGGAAGTCGCCAAGGCTTTGGCCGAACAGCTCTTTGATGATGAATCCAAGATCGTCCGAATCGATATGTCCGAATACATGGAGAAGTTCTCCGTGTCGCGTCTGATCGGCGCTCCTCCGGGATACGTCGGTTATGAGGAAGGTGGCCAGCTGACCGAGGCGGTCAGAAGAAAACCGTATTCCATCGTTCTGCTCGATGAGATCGAAAAAGCCCATCCGGATGTTTTTAATATCCTGCTGCAGATACTGGATGACGGACGTATCACCGATTCCAAGGGCGTGACGGTCGATTTCAAGAACACGATCATCATCATGACGTCGAATCTGGGTTCCGAATATGCCTTTGAAAAGGATCAGGACCTCAAGCGCAAAGAGTATGAGGATATCATCCGCATGACCTTCAAACCGGAATTCATCAACCGAATCGACGAGATCGTCATATTCAATCCGCTGGATGCCAAGATGATCGCCAAAGTAGCGGAAAAGTTCCTGAATATCTTAAAGAAACGTTTGGCAGAAAACGATGTTGAACTCAGCGTCAGTGACGAAGCGATGAAGAAGATCGTCGAATGCGGCTTTGATGAGACATACGGTGCAAGACCGATGAAGCGTCATATTCAGAGATCGATCGAATCGCTGGTTGCCAAGTTCTTACTGGAAAACTACGATGCGAAAAAGATCGTTGTCGATGTCGAAAACGGCGACTATATCGTAAAACGCACTGATGAATAAGCATAAGCAGCCTCTTGAAGGCTGCTTTTTTGCATAAAAAAAGAACTCATCCGAGCTCTTTGTAAGATCTGATCCCTATCAGAAGATAGGAGATTAGATCTTTTTCACATTAGCAGCTTGAGGGCCTTTTGGACCATCATTGACATCATATTCAACGGCCTGACCTTCGTCTAAAGTCTTAAAACCATCAACTAAAATTGCTGAAAAATGTACGAATACTTCTTTGCCGTCATCTCCAGTGATAAAGCCATAACCCTTAGCAGCATTAAACCACTTAACCTTACCTGTCATAAATCCCCTTTACTAGCAAAAAAATTCTATATGCAATTTAATCTTAAAATAATTTACAATTGAATGCAATTATTTTCATGAAAAAAGTACCATTCAGTATAAAATTGGTACCATCAGGTATGAATATGATACCTCATGGTATGGAATAAGTACTGTCAGGTACTTAAGTGGTCTTATTCGGTCTTAAAAAAGGAGGGCATTTCTGACAAAAATCTTCAGGTATAATAAGTTTATGAAATATCCTGATTTTATAAAGAAAGGCAGCAAGATCGGCATCTGTGCGCCAAGCGCCGGTGTCGGTAAAAAGCTGGAAGAATTTGAACTTTCCAATGAAGTATTGGCTTCAAAGGGCTATCGCATAAAAGAGACGGCTTCGGTACGGGTCAACAATGAACGTTCCGCTAGTGGCAAGAAAAGGGCGGCTGAGCTGGATGAACTCGTCCAGGACAAGGATGTCGATATGATCCTTTGTGCAGCCGGCGGTGATTTCATGCTGGAAATGATGCCGTATGTGAACTTTGATCATATCCGTGAAAATCCGAAATGGATCTGTGGCATGTCCGATCCGACCAATCTTCTTTTCCCGGTCACCACGATGCTGGATATCGCAACACTCTATGGCACAAACGGCGCGGGTTTCACCTACGATCGTTCCAGACCGCAGTCGACCTTTTTCCGCTACGCCGAAGGGGACATTGTCAAACAGAATTCCTATAACCGCTACATGACCTTCTTGGATATGATCAATGAAAATCATGTCTACTATCCGGTGAAGTGGCAAAGCAAGAAAGAGGAATTACAGATTGAAGGACGTCTGATCGGCGGTTGTCTGGAATGCATTGAAAAGCTGATCGGTACCAGATTCGATCAT
>Ga0256405_10009366_pt1 | contig 13443 bp, 4 predicted proteins | sample RumenRJG_02DNA_FD_189096 | JGI IMG/M metagenome (GOLD analysis project Ga0256405, IMG submission 189096) | Bovine rumen microbial communities from Lethbridge, Alberta, Canada - RJG_02 | ecosystem: Host-associated > Mammals > Digestive system > Stomach > Rumen | place: Canada: Alberta | collected...
TCAGGGCTGTCTTTAAACTTTGCGTAAACGCCGATGAGCATCCCCGCCACCTGCATTTTCACCTTTTTGGACATATTTTGAGCGAGCATATAGTCCGTGAGATTTGAGAGTTTTGAGAGGCGTGCGGGCTGCACGTATTCTTCTTCCTCTTCCTCGTCCACGACGTAAACGACGTTTTCATCGTCTTCGGAGTTCTCATCGTCTTCGGAGTCCTCTTCGTCTTCGTCCGACGCTTCGTCTGCCTCTTCTTGGGTTTCTTCTGCTTCTTCCGACTCTTCCTCGCCGTCTGTTTCTTCCATTTCTTCCGCGGTGTCTTCGGCTTCTTCCTCAGAGGCGTCCTCGTCGACAGTTTCACTTTCTTCTTCAAGGCTTTCAGCCTCTTCGGTTGTCTCGTCTTCTTCAGGGCTTTCAGCCTCTTCCGGCTCTTCCGCTGTCTCGGACTCTTCCGCTTCTTGCGGTTCATCTTGCTCTATTTCTTCTGCCTCTTCCTCGTTCTCGACGGCGTCTTCGTCAGCAGTTTCATTGCCTTCTTCAAGGCTTTCAGCCTCTTCCGTTGCCTCTTCTTCCGTTTTTTCAGGAGCGTCCTCGTCGGCAGTAGCACTGCCTTCCTCCGAGTTTTCAACGGATTGCTCGTCTTCGACTTCCTCGTTTTGCGGCTCTTCTATGGCGTTGGTTGTCTCGGCGATCTCTTCGACTTCAACGTCTTCGTTTGTACCGTCGTCGCTGGCGGTCGCACCGTCTTCGGCGGGTTGTACGCCGAGTGCGTGAGCGTAGCAATAATCAAGTATGCCTTTGAGTTCGTCGCCCGTATAGGTGTCGTCGATCGGCAAACTATACCAAACGTCTTTCGACTTCGGGAAGGCGCTCAAATTGATATTTTCGTGGTTTTCTTTGACTCTTCTTTCAAACTCTTCGTCCGCGTTGCAAAGAAGAAGCGTCGAGCCGTCGATTTCATACGCATAGACAAAGCACTTTCTTGCGCTGCCGTCAAGCGCAAAATACGTGTCCGCAAGCGGAAGCCCCGTGGACGTCTTGTTTTCGCGTTCGTTGACTTCCACTCCCTCGCCGTATTTCTCTTTAAGGTACGCGCCAAAGAACTTTTTGTTGAAAGCGGTATACCCCGCCATCTTCGCGGCGGCGATACTGTCTTTGAGCGTAACGGGCTCGTGCTTTTCTCGAATAGGCTCCGTTTCTTCAGGCAGGTCTTCGACCTTCTCTTCTTCAACGTCTTCGATACTTTCTTGAACGATTTCCTCTTGAGGCTCGGGTTCGGCTTCCGCACCGTTTGACTCTTCAACGGCGTTTTCCGCCTCTGCGTCCTCTTGCTCTATTTCTTCTGCCTTTTCCTCGTCCTCGACTCCATCTTCGTCGGCAGTCGCACTGCCTTCTTCCGCAATAGTTTCCTCTATGGCGTCCCTACTCTCGATCTCGTCGATGAGAGTCTCGATCGGCGTAATCTCCTGTTCTTCCTCGTCAAGCACGATTTCCTTTTCGGTGTTGCGCGCAATAATCTCATCCACCATAGCGGCGAGTTCAACGAGAGGAGATGAATCCGTGGCGAAGTTCTTTTCAACTTGGAGGTTGACCTTTGCGTCAAGGTCGTCTTGCATATCGTAGAAGGCTTCCCTCGTGGTCTTGATCAGCTTCCTCTTTATGAAGATAAGAATGAGATATACGATTGCGGCAAGCAAAAGTCCCGCGCAGTGGATGACGCTCATTTCGATTGCAGAAAGAGTTCCGAATCCCCAAAACGCAAAAATCGCGACAAGGATAAGCGCAATGCCGATATAAAGGTTGGCTCTTACGTCCTTGACCTTTTTGACCTCTCTGTCATATACGTTCTTTTCGCTCAAAATATCGCTCGGATAGCCAAAGCGTACTCCAAGATATTCAAGCCAAGTATCTCTCAAAGATTGCGGCGCTTTTTGAGAAAAGCAAACGGACGTAAAATCGCCGACGTTGTCGTCGTCGACGCCGTCAACGCCCGAAAGATATTTTGAAATCTTCTTGCAAGCGGATTTAAGTTTGTGCGCTTTTGAACCGAAAAAAGTCAAGCCGATGATAAGCCCCACGCCGGCGATAACTGCGAGGACCACGATGAAATATGCTTTAAGGTCGATTTGTGGCAATTTTGAAGAGAGATTCGCCAGCCAAGTAAAAACTTTTGAAAAGAATTCCACCCTCGTCCTCCGAAAACGTACTTTAAAATTATTATAATGGCTTTGCCGAAAAAAATCAATAGGTTATTCTTTATTTTAATAAAATATTTTAAAGTTATATAATATCTGCGAAAACACGGCGTGGGATTTCGGCATTTTCCCCATTTTACCCGCGATTTTTCCAAGCAAAAAGCGCGCCGATTTTTTGACGCGCTTTGTCAGATTTTCTCTGAACTAAAATCCCACTCAAAACGTAATATACTCGTTTGTGATGAAAGAATACAAACCGATTTCGTCGACTTTTTTTGCACCAATCGCACTTTCAACAGCCATTTTGTAGAGATTAAGTTGCTTTTCGTACATTTCCTTCGTTTTTTCATCTTTGAGAGGAGAGTATTTGAAATCGACTATTATAGTTTTCTCCCCAAGGATAAGCAAGTCGATTATACCTTGCACGAGCACCTCTTCTTTGCTGTCCAACTTATCGCTGACTTTGTTTGCGGGCTGATACATCATAAACGACTTTTCTCTCATGCACCTATTCTTTGCGGCATATCGCATGACTTCGCTTGCAAGACATTTAGTGATCCTCTTGACGTAGTCTTTGCTGTCCTTGTTCAAAAGATCCATCTCGTCTTTCGTCAAAACTCCGCCCTCTTTCATACGCTCGATCGCGTCTTTCACCTCTTCTTCGCTCGTCAGATCAAAGTCGATATTCTGCATAATCTTGTGGTAGATCGTGCCTATGCTCGCACCGTCTTCGGAGTATGCTCGAGGCGTAAAATCTTCGCTCTCGTCTTTCATGCTGTCGAGTGCGGACACGCTGTATTTGACGGAGAGTTCAGTCTCTTTTTTGTACGGATAGACGAACGCTTGCGCGTCTTCGATCAACCGTTTATATCTTTCGTCGGGCGCGCTGATCGCATATCCGCAGGAGTTTTCTTCTCCCGTACATTCAGGATACACGCCGAGGTTCACAATCTCGCTGAGAGGCGTCGCATATTCAGTCCCACTGGTTGCGACGTATCTTGGGAAACGGGCGCTCAATTTTTTGCCACCGCCGTTTGCAACCGCAATATTTATGAAATCGATCATTGATTTCGGGTCGTCCAAACTCTTCTTGCCAAACGTTTTTTTGGCTTCTTGCGACAGACTTGCCGTCACGTACATACGGCTCTTCGCTCTCGTAAGAGCGACGTAGAAGAGTCGCATCTCTTCTTTGCGCATCCTTTCTTTGATCTTGATTTTGGCGGCTTTTTTTGCGATAGTCTCTTTAGACGTATATGCGTCAAAGTCAAAGCCGTCAAGCGACACTATGCCGCTTGCGTCAATCGCTATATGCCCTTTATAGTCGTTGTCCTTGAATTGTGCGTCAGTCTTGATCACAAAGACTACCTCGCTTTCAAGCCCCTTGTAGCCGTGCATGGTCGAAAACTTAACCTTGCCTGTCGTTGCGGATTTGAAGTATACGTCAAGAAGTTGCGACGCGCTCTTAATATTTGACGGGATCGAGTCGACGAACAATTTGGCTTCAACGTATTCTTGTTCTTCTCCCGTGTCTTTGTCTTTAAACTTTTCTCTAAACTTTTCAAGCCATTCTTGAAGAAAAGCACCTACGCAAGAATTTGTCCTTTCGTCCGCCCTTGCCAAATTGACGGCATCCACAAAATTCGTGATTCTATCCTGTTCTTCTTCGTCTTTTGCCTTGTGCTTTGCAAGTTTTTCAAAGAGTGACGAACCCTCTTCATTGAGCGCAATTTCAATCTCTTTTCCGCTTATTCCGAAGATCTTCGACTGAGCAAGATCCCTCACCGCGCCATCTTTGTTTACATTTTCAACGACGAGCAAAAACGAGATTATCGCCTTTTCGAATTGGCTCTTGCTTACGCTTACCGTCGCAAGTTTTGCAGAGTCTTGGTTTGCGTTTTCACTCAAGTTTCGCAAAAATCTCGAGAGCGATTCGTTGTCGGTGTCTGAAATTGAACTGACGAATCTCCTTACGGCGTCAACGCTCGCCATACCTTTGCGCGCAAGATAGGCGTCGTAAGAATAGTCGGCGATGATTCCGCCCGCAAGTTCCCTTACGCTCTTAAAACTCGCTTTCCTTTGATACAGCGACAGTTCGCCAAATGTGCGCTTCACCTTTTCGACGAGGGCACGCGCCTCTTGCGATAAGCCGTCGGTTTTTTTCTCTTTGAAAATGACGAATTTGTCGTATAGACAATCCGCCGGCGTAGAATCTGCGATAATCGCAAGTTCCTGCTCGCTATATCCGCCGAAGAAGGAAAGCAAATACCCGGCAAAAGCGTAGTCTTGTCTTGGATTGTCAATTGAGTTCAAGAACATAAGCAAAGGCTTTTCCGGACCGCCGTTTTCATCGTTTGGCGCAGCGTCTTCAAACGGAATGCCAGCCATTTTCATATACTTTTTGACTTTGTCAAAGTTTTTCCAGTATCTTGCCAAAATGACAATGTCGTCATAAGAGAGATATCTTCCGTCTTCCTTTGCGTGGTCAACAAGATTTTTGATTTCGTTTACGACGAACATAGCCTCGTGATCTTCCGCTTTCAACTCGTCGCGCTTATTTTCGGCAGTCGTGATGTCGTACACTTTGACTTCGTGCGCCGCTTCTTTTTGTTCTTCCGTGTTCTCGGGCTCTTTACCTTTTGACTTCGCCTTTTTCTCCGCCTCTTTTTTTTCGGAAGCGTCGTCGTAAAACACGTGGACTTCGACGTTGCCGCCTATATTGTCCGTGTCGAGATTGAATTTTCCGTCTTTCTTGTAATCGACGTCTTTGACTTCACCGTCCTTTAAAGGATTCGGCGTCATTACGACGTTGAAAACGTCGTTGACAAAGTCAAGAATATTCTTTGCGCTTCTGAAGTTGTTGTCAAAACTCATCGCAAACTTTTCGTCGCCTTCTTTGTACGTTTCAAACCTTTTTAAGAAGATTTCAGGGTCGGCAAGACGAAAACCGTAAATGCTTTGCTTTACGTCGCCGACGAAGAAACTGTTCCCGACGTTCGCCTCGAGAATCTTTTTGATAATCGCCTCTTGAGTTGGGTTGACGTCTTGGTATTCGTCAACGAAAATCGCGTCAAACTTCGGTTTTTCAAACTCCTCGTCGCAAAGAAGCCGATAGGCGTAGTGCTGCAAATCTTCAAAAGCAAGCACGTTTTTCTCACTCTTGAGTTTCGCAAGCGTTTCACCGAACGATTCCGCAACTTCAAACAATTTTTTGACGTACGCAAGGTTTTGCTCGTTCGCCTTTTTGTATTCCGCCATATCGCTATGCAATTTGGAGATTTTTTTGAACACACCAATATTATTCTTATCATCATTAAGCACATCAAAAACAGGTTTGATTTCGTCGGCGAGATATTTGTAAGCCTCGGAACAATTGCTTTTGGTGGCGTCCGTAATACTCGTGTCCGAGATTACGCCGTTCATCGCTTCTAAGATTTGGGCGTAAGTTTTGGAGCCGTCAAAAGTCATACACTCCAAGAGTCTTGACGCAAGGTCTTTCGTTTCGGCGACCTTCATCGCATACTTGTCTTCTTTGCCGTCGTCTCTGAAAGCGTTATATTTTTCGTCGTCAAAAAGCTTGTATGCGCGTGAAATAAGAGTTTTGTAATTGTCAAGAATATCCCTCAAAAATACGCTGTTGTCGAAGTTTTCGTATGAGGCAATGACTTTTTGCTTGAACGCTTCTCTATCTTCTTGAATATCCATCGCTTGAAAGAGTTTGATGACAATACTCTTAAAACTGTCGTCCTTTCTTCCTTCCGCGAAGACCTTGCTCAAATTGAAGAAACTTATTGCGTCTTTATCCGCTGCTTCTTCCCCCTCGTCTCCCGACATCTTTTCAAAGGTGATGTCGAGCGCTTTATCCATATACGAGGCGTGTTGAGTCTCGTCAAGCACTTCAAAATTTGAAGTTATGCCGAGCGTTTCAAAATAATTTCTTATGAGGTTTTGGCAATATGAGTGGATCGTGCTTATATCGCAAAATTGCAATTCTCTGAGTTGAGTGCGAAGATCCGCGGCGATACTCTCGTAAGCCGGCTTTTCTATCGCTTTCAAAATTGCAAGGCGCAACTTTTCTTTGATGTCTTCAGCGGCGGCGTTGTTGTAAACGAGCACGAGAAGATTCTTGAGCACGTCCTTGTTGCCGTCCTCAAGCCCTTCGATCACTATGCGAAGAATGCGCTCTATCATCGTCGTCGTCTTGCCGGAGCCCGCCGCCGCGGACACGATTATATCGCCGTCGCTTAAGATCGCCTTTTTTTGCGCTTCCGTGAAGCGCGGATTGATTTTGTAAACCGTATTTTTATCTTTCATTTTTACCTCTACATAAACGACGTGATTCCGGCGCGTGGCGTATCTCTTTCGGGTGAACCAATGTACGGACAATAATCTTGATATTGACAGTTCTTGCAAGCGTCCTTTGCGGGAGAAGGCTTGACGTAGCCGTCGTTTATCGCCTCTACGCCCTTTGCGACGATCTTCAGCGCATAATCCGCAACAGCCTTAAACTCGTTTTCATTCAAGAAACTGAAGTTGTATTTTTGTTTTATGTGATTTGGATCTCCTATGCTCTTCTTTCCTTTGTCTGAAAACGGCGGAAGCGCGGACTCGGAATTTCCGCTTGAGCGCTCGTCGATTGCCTTCAAAATCTCGTCGTCGTCAAGAACGTCTCCGACGTAGCGGTATCTTATCGCGCTTTTTTCATCGTCTTTCTTTGGGAAAGACTCGTAAAGCGGAAGATAAAATACGCCCGCAGCCTTCAAATCCTTGTTCTTTTCAACGGCTTTCATATAGACGTAGAGTTGCACCTTTTGACCATAGTAAACGTTCGAGAACGTGAGTTCTATGCTCTTGAAAGTCTTGTAGTCGATGATCAAGAACATATTCGGCTTTACGTTGCCGAGTTCGTCCTCTTCTCCGCCTCTGTCCCACTCGTCGATCCTGTCGACGTAGCCCGTCACTTCAACCTTTTTGCCGTCCTCGAGTTCAATCTCGAAATTGCCGACGTAATTCTCCGAATCGTCGTTGTGGTCGTTGTCCTTGTCTCCGATTTTTGCTTCGAACATGACAGGTTTGAACTTTGAACGCACCAAAAGCCCCAACATATCTTTAACGCGCACGCGACACTCCTCTTTCAACTTGTCGAGCATACGCTGTGCGTGGGGTTTGACTTTCAAATAGTCTTTATCCGCGGTCGCCGCCTTAAAATAATCGTCTACGACCTTTTTAAGATTTTCGTCCTCAGGCGGATTCTCTGGGTCTATCTTGCCCGCCTTCACGTCCTTTAAGAGTTGCTCGAGGACGGAGTGCAAAATCGTGCCGTTGTCGGTGTTTAGCAAATCCCCTTTCTTGCGTTCTTGAAGACCGAGCGTATAGTTTAAATAGTGCTTGTACGGGCATGTGTAGAAGGTTTCGATCCTGCTGACGCTGACGCTTGAGAGCGAATGCGTAGGGATTATTTTGTCGTCGATTTTGTCAAGCGTTTCGATTGCCGCTTTGTCCCCCTCGTCGAGCGATGGAAAAGCGGAGTCGTACAGCACTTTGTCGGACGAGGAAGAATTTGACGAAAGCGTGTGCTTGAGAATCTCGTGAAAACTTGCCTTCTTGGTCGCGAAAAGATTGCCCACGAGTTCGTCGCGAGCCTTTTCGTTTTCTTTGGCAGAATCTACGATCGGCGTATCTAAAATACGATCGAAATCGATATTTTCGACGGGAAGCGGCGCTCCGTCTTTCAAGAGCATTTTTGAGAGTTCGTCGACAATCATAGACGGACGGCAAGAGTCTCCGTCCAAAGTCATTGGATACGATATGACGAGTTTGCCCCTCGGCTTTTTCATAAGATCGCAAATTTCGTACATGGCGGTGCTGTTTTTTTGTCTCGTAGTTGACGAGAACACGAAAACGTCCTTTTCGCTCTCGCCGTCCGATTTTGTCAAGACGACGTCTCCCAAAACGTCTTCCTCCTTTGGAGTGAGGATGACTCCGCCCGCACTTTGCATGGGAAGGTCGGTGCTAGTCGCGCCGAGGATGTACACGTCTCCGAGTCCCATAAATCTTGAGCCGCTCGTCCCCACGAACACGCAGTCAAGATACGTCGGCACGAGCGCAATTTTCAAAGACTCGATCATTGCCTCAACCGTTTGAACGAAATCTTCAAAACTCTTTTCTTTTTCGCCCAAGACCTCATCGATCTCGTCAAGCACTCCCGACAACTTCTTGTCGACTTGCTCCGACGCCTTTTCATAATAAGTGCTGATTTCCGTTATTTTCTTGACGTGGTCGTCGCCTGAGGACTTTGCGCCGTCAAGGAACGTCCTGCAACCGTTCACGAAATCTTTGAGTTTTCTCGTTCCGCTCACGATCGGCTCAAGCGTCTTGAAGAGTTGTTGTCTCACTCTTTCAGGCGCGACGTTCTCTTCCTCTTTCAAAAACGCTTGAGTCTTTAAGTCAACGTTCGCGTCTTCAAAATGCGGAGCGTGATAGTGTTTTTGGTCCTTGTGCAAGTGGCAAAACTCAAACGGTCTATCTTTGCTTATATACGCAAATCCATACTTTATCACATAGTTTTCAAATGCAAAAACCTCGTTTTCGTGCAAATCAAGGTTGTACGCGAAGAGCGGATTTTTGACGAAATCAAGCACTTCGTCCACTCTGAAATCACTCTTTACGACGTTGAGCGCAAGGAGAAAATATTTGACTTTCGTCTGCTCTGACAAGAGTTCTTTTTGGTCGAGGAAGAAAGGTATGTCGTATCTTAAGAACATCGCCTTGAGTTCGGGAGCATACCCCGCAAGATCAGGCACAAACACTTCGAAGTCCTTGTATCTGCCGTGCTCTTGTCTGACCTTTTTGTTGATGTCAACGACAAGTTGCAAAATCTCGTCGTAGCGGTTTTTTGCGGATCTGAGTTTTACCTTTTCAACGCCGTCCACTATGACTTCGGGCGGATTTTTCGGCTTTACGTAAGAGAAAAGGTGCTTTGAAATCGTCCTGAAAGGCTCTTTCAAAATCGGATCTTTAAACGGCTTGCCGCTTTGGTCGTAGCCTTCTTCTCTCTTAAATCCCGCGGCGACTTTTACCCTTTTTACGACGTTGGTTTTGTTTTGCGGATCGTCGGGGTATATGTCCTCGTTGAAATTGCCCTTGCCACCCACGAAAGCAATCGTAAGATCGCTCGCGTCGTTGTCGGCGATCGCCTTCAAAATCTCAAGTTCAGGCACGGAAAACTCGTAAATGTCCGTGCAGTAGAAATGCTTGCCCGCAAGAAAACTGTCGTCCTCTTCAAAGTGCCTTGCAAGTTCTTCAAGACGAGTGGTCGAATCGTCTCTGTTGAGTTCTTTAAGCAACTCTATGTAGCGTTTATAAATAGTGGCGATGTCGACGAGTTTTTGTTGCAGACGAGTGGTGCCGGACTTTGCCTTGACTCCGTCCACCAACTCTTGCGCGAACTTTTCTATATCTTGTCCCGAAAGTCCGCTGTTTCTTAAAGACGTCAAAGCGGCGTATAATTCTTCGGCAAATCCGTCTACTCCTACTACTTTGTCATAGAACTTAAGTTGGTCTTTAGAGTCCGCAATCGCTTGAGTGATGAGCATGACCGATCCCTGCGGCGTCATACACTTTTTTATTTTTGCACCAAGCACCGCGCTCGCAAGACGCGTAAAAGACATAACTTCTACATTGAAGGTGCTGATGCCCTTTTCTCCGCTCTCTTTCATAGACGACAAAACCGCCCTTTCGACGAAAGCAGTGAAACGATCGGGCGCAAGCACGATATTCGTATCCAAAAAATCTTTGCGCTGCTTGATCTCGCCGACGATACGCTTAAAAGCGTCGTGCGACGTCTCTGAAATGATAATCTTGTTTTTCATGATTTTATGATACCATACCTCTATGTGCTTTTCAACTTTTTTAATCAATAAATATAAGTTATCAACTTATATTTATTTTTAAACTTCTCTTATCAAAAGTTGCCGTACTCTCTCTGTTTCGTTTTGTATTATATCAAATCTTTTGCACCAAAAACGGTACGATCAAAAAAATCGCAAAAAATCTTTCTTGTCAAAATGTGCGCTATTTTATTGCAGGATTTTTGTTTTGTGTTATAATATCAATATTATGAAAAGAAAACTTATTGTATCGATTATAACGATTATGGTGATCGTGGGGGCGATCTTTGCGCTTTCCGCTTGCAACAGAACGGCAAGCCCGCAAGGACAACTCGCAAACTTCCTCATCGATCATCAAAAAGAGCATTTTGTGTACGACGTGTCGATCGGAGACGACCTCATCGGCACGTATTCCGTGACTGTCACACTCTGCAAGAGCGGTGAGACGATCAACTTCCCTATCGCGATTGAAAACGCAAAGAAAGGCGTGCTCGTCGAAAGCGTCCTCGACGTGACGAAAGACGGCAAACATTCCGTTTATTCGACGGGGTGCTACTTCAGCCTCGTCAACGGCTCTTCTCTCATGGTGCCGTCGCACACTTATCGCAAACAAGAGGAAGACGGCGTTCAAACTTTCTTCATGACCGGCACTTACGAAGGCTCGACCTTCAAGTATGAGAGGAAGATCGGCGAAGAGACGTCAAACGGTTCTTTCAAACTCAGCGGCACGTATTTTGACAACAACGAGTTCCAACAATCGTTGCGCACGGTATCAACGTTCAGCACGGGGTTTAGTATGGCATTCACCACCCCGCTCGTTTCTCAAAGCGAAGCGGCAAGCGTAAGTTTGACGGCAAGTTGTTCAAAGGTCGTCAAAGTCAAAACCGCTTATACGGATTCTTTTGAAGACTACAAAGAGACCGGCGTCGATTGCTATAAAGTCACCCTCTCCCGCTCAACGAAAGTCGCAGGCGTCACTCAAACCCTCTACTTCGCGGCGCAAAACTTGAAGACGACGAACAACCCGGACGGCTTCACGATGCACAACGTCCTCGTTGAGTTCCACGAGCCGCTCACCGCGGACGGAAACAGCAACCAATACGTTGCATACACCTTGAAGACGGCTGAAATCCTTGCATAAAGAATTGTATAAGATCAAATCCGCACGGCACCGTGCGGATTTTTTTATGCGGATTTGATTCGTTATAATCGGATTATATAAATAGATAATTATATTTTATATTTAAATTCTATATCGTTTGCTCTATGTTGCCTCTGAAAACTCAATATGCTCATTCATATAACGTCTGCATTCATATAACGTCTGCTTTCATATAACATCTGCATTCATATATAAAGACCTGAAAGGTCCCTGAAAGGTCCTTGAAAGGTCGATTAAAGATTTTGCGCAAGCCCTAAACTCTTGCAAATATCTTCGAGACTGTCTTTTGGATGGAGCGCTTCGTCAAGGCTGAACTCATCGCTTGCGATATTTTCATTGTTCTCGCTCTTTTGAAGTCTCGTGAGCCTGTCGACTTCCTTTTTGAAATACTCTTCCATCTCGTCGGTTTCTCCGCCGTTTGCAAGCGAAAAATTTTGGCGCAAAAACTTGTTCAGTTCAATCTCGATTTGCACGGCGACGCTTTCCATATTGAGCGCGTCGTTTGAAAAGTTGTACCTCTCCTTGATCTCCTCGTACGCGCTCGTCCATTTTGCGCGGAAGAGTTTTAAACGTTTAAGTTCGGCATTATATCGGTTTTTCAGGTCGTCGTCTAATTGCTCTGCGGTATGCGTGGCTTTGAGTAGTGTGAGTTTTATCTGCTCTTCCCTTGACCTAAGCGCATTGACCTCTTTCGTCAACTCCTCGTTTTCGCGCTTGAGCGCGGCGATTCTCTCCTTTTGTTCTATGAGGGCGGTTTCGTTCTTTGACTGCGCCTCTATAATGTAGTTTTCCACTTCGCTGACGTCGTATCCTCTGCGCCTAAGTTCAAATCTCGTGCCCTTGCTCTTTTTCATAAACTCTCCTTTTTTTTGCATTATAACCTTGTGCGGAGTGAAAAAGTTTTCCGTTTGAGCGCGCAGTTTGCAAGATTTTGAGGATTTTTGCCATAAAAAACGCCCTTTGGCAAGACCAAAAGGCGTGATTCAATTTAACGTTTTCTGTTTGTTGCGACTTTGTAGTGGTTATTGTTTAGTCGCGGTTTAAGAGTTCGTGTTTGAGTTTCCACAACTTGTAGGAGAGGTCGACTTTGTACTCTTGCGTGTTGATGACTCTCTTATATTCCGGGAAGAACTGCCCTGTGCTTTCGTCCTCGTGCTTTGCGATCTCTTTTAGCGACGGGCGGTTGTAGACGAGTTTGCCATTTTTGAATATAGGTTGCATAAGTTCGACGACTTCGTAGTTTTCAAAAGTGGTTTTCTTCCAAGTCTGCTCCGGATGGAAGACCGTGAGCGGCTTTGAAGTGTCGAAGGTTTCGTCCTCGAGGCAGATGAGGTCGGCTTGCGCCATACCGTCTTTTAAGATACGCACGACCTTTTTCACGCCGGGGTTCGTCGTCTTCTCGTGGCTGTTGGACACCTTGATCTTCGGGATCAACTTGCCGTTTTCTTCGATTGCGCAGAGTTTATATACTCCGCCGAGCGAGGCGTTTGTGTACGAAGTGATGAGTTTCGTACCGATGCCGTACACGTCGATTTTGGCGTCTTGAATGTTGAGCGCAAGGAGGATGTCTTCGTCAAGGTCGTTCGTGGCGAAGATAAGCGCGTCCTTATGCCCCGCCGCGTCAAGCATCGCTCTTGCTTCTCGGCTGAGATATGCGAGGTCTCCGCTGTCAAGACGAATACCGATCGGCTTATGTCCTGCCGCTTTCAACTTGTCAAACACTTTGATTGCGTTTGGAACACCGCTCTTCAACGTATCGTACGTGTCGACGAGAAGCAGGCAGTTGTCGGGATAAATCTCGGCATACTTTTCAAACGCTTCGAGTTCCGTCGGAAAAGACATAACCCAACTATGCGAGTGCGTACCCGTGACGGGAATGCCAAAGAGTTTGCCCGCAACGACGTTTGACGTCGTGCGAACACCGCCGATATAAGCCGCACGCGCACCGTAGATGCCTGCGTCCGCGCCCTGCGCACGTCTTAGTCCGAACTCGCTGATTTTGTTCTTTGTACACTCGCAGAGTCTCGCCGCTTTGGTTGCGATGAGAGTTTGGTGATTGATGAACGTAAGGAGCGCGGTCTCTACGAGTTGCGCTTCAAATAGAGGTGCAGACACCGTGAGTATCGGCTCGTATGGGAAGATAATCGTCCCTTCCGGCACCGCCTTGATGTCGCCTGTAAAACGGAAGTCCTTGAGGGTTTCGAGG
>Ga0256405_10009368_pt1 | contig 13439 bp, 12 predicted proteins | sample RumenRJG_02DNA_FD_189096 | JGI IMG/M metagenome (GOLD analysis project Ga0256405, IMG submission 189096) | Bovine rumen microbial communities from Lethbridge, Alberta, Canada - RJG_02 | ecosystem: Host-associated > Mammals > Digestive system > Stomach > Rumen | place: Canada: Alberta...
CCTCCTTAAAATGATGTAATTTCAATGTTATTGTCTGCGTCAATCGCTGTGACTGTATTATTGCCGTACCCAATGGTTATGATATTGTCGGTGTCTACCCGCGGCAGACCGCCGTCCATAACTATGGGAACCAAATCTACCTCACCACTCTTCCGCTGTACGCCTATAACATTGTTGCTGAATCCTATAACCTTGTCGCCTTTTCTCAGAATTTCTATTCTCATAACTGTATTCTCCTTGTATAATCCGTCTTTAACATCTGACATCTATTTTTCCTTTGCTCCAGCCTCTGGTAATGCGCTTATTTCCTTCAAAACCCAATTCGGCTACATGCCTGTGCCCTACTGTCATTGGAATTGCTGCCGGTTTCATAGGCCCTATCTTAACTGGCTTTCTTGGTCTCTTATTCATTTGAATCATAGTTTGTCTCCTTTATTTCCGAGAATCCCTGTCTTTCCTTCCTGTGTCAAATCTAATGATTATCTTATAATAGCATCGCCTCCATTCTCTACGCCCTGCCTCAGTTTGACATGGTGCCGACTGTGTCGGCAAGAGCAAATAAGCTGCCTACAATAGAAATAACGATTTCTGCCACCTGTACAACGATCTTTGCTTTACTCATAATCTTTTTCCTTTCGTGTTTCCCGTAAGGGATTGCTTGTTAATATCTGCTCACTTTATACTTAGTTGTTAGAATCACTTTCTTAAGTTTTTTCTTATATTTTTCACCTCCCTCTTATTCCCTGCTGTTAAGCTGTTTCTGTGCGGCGATGCCGCAGGCAAGTACTATTATGTCATCGATAGGTCCAGGGCAGAGATCAACTGGCGAGATGACATAAATAATAATAAGTAAGACTAACATGCCCTTTAATACGTTATCCATTGTAAGCTCCTTTCACGGCCCCTTAGCGGGGCCTGTTTATCTGCACATATAATACTTAGACGGTCAAACGGAATTCTTAAGTTTTTATCCGATATTTTCACCTCCCTCCGTAAACTCGGCCAATCTCGGAGTCTCCGGTGATGGCATTAATAATAACAAGTGCAATTACAATAATCTTTAGCGCTTTCTTCATAACGAAGCTCCTTTCATAGTTCCCTCATCAGGGATATGTTTTACTGTTCATATAATACTTAGGCGGTGAAATCGGTTTCTTAACTTTTTGATGAAAACTTTTTTGAGAAAAATAATAAGGCGCGCCATGAATAGCATGATATATTCGAAAAAAAATATCTCAACGTTCTTCAGGCAACAATATTATATGTTAGACATCCTCACCTCCTCCCTGTTAACATATTTGCTGTGTTTTGTGAACTTATTGAAAGATTGAGATTATATCATCGATTGCACTACTAATATTCCAGGCTGCATCGCTGATAACATCTTTTAAAGTCTTGGCAACGCCTGCTTCACTAACAGTGTCCTTATACTGAATCCGTCCTATTACTTTTTTCCCTTTCATAGTTACTGCATCTATTTGCTTAGCTGTTGACGATTTAGTGAGCTTTGTAACCGTGTCGGGCTTAAGGATATCTGCCATGTTACACTTGTCATTCGCCATAATTTCCAGTGCGTTTCCTGCGGCGCCTTTCGGTGATCCGGCTCCGGCCCTTCCTGACATTCTTGCAACAACAGACCCTTCATACCCTTCACGTGCAACTTCAGCCGTAATTCCTAATGTTTTTCCTTCGTTTGTTTCTGACATAATTTTTTCCTTTCGTGGTTCCCGTATTGGGATTGATTTTTCTCTTCACAGTATACTTAGCCAGTAAAATCGGTTTCTTAACTTTTTGACAGAAAATTTTTCAAAAGAAATGACCCGCCATGAACGGCGGGTCATATTACAGAAATTCTTCCTTCTAAAGCAACGCCCTGTCGGGCTTTAGGTCATTTCTACAGCCTGAAAACAATGATATTGATGATGATGATTTGAGTCTCAACGCCCTTCCGGGCTTTAGGTCATTTCTACCTTCCTGCCAAAGGAATGGCTCGCCGAAGCAGCGTCGTCTCAACGCCCTTCCGGGCTTTAGGTCATTTCTACATCCCTATGAGGACCTAAACGCCATTGTTGTAGATGGGTCTCAACGCCCTTCCGGGCTTTAGGTCATTTCTACCGCTGATTTCACGGCCAGAAAGGAGGCAGAAGAAGGTCTCAACGCCCTTCCGGGCTTTAGGTCATTTCTACTTAAAAGGAGTTTTACTATGGTAGATTTTAAAACGTCTCAACGCCCTTCCGGGCTTTAGGTCATTTCTACTCTACCCTTCCAGAGACCGCATAAATAGCGGGCTCCGAAGGGCACTTTCCGGGATAATTCACAGAATATTCTGAAAATAAGCGTTTTCTGTGTCATTTTTTGTCTTGTCACAATCCTTAAATTTAGTTTACCACACTCTCAATATTTATGCAAGGAATCATATTTTGCTGATTCCTGAGGCGAGCCATGAGCTAACAGTCGACTGTTGCCGTTTCTTGGAAAGCCGTGATTCAATATCTTCCCCGTTGTCCGCAGCGATAACAAACCTGATCTTTTTCATCCTTTTTGCATTCTGCATCCCTGCGTTAGCATAAAAAATATTTTCATAACCTTTCTCGGCGAGAACATCCGTAAAGATAACCTTTGCAACATCGTTGAGCTCTAATAACAGAATATTACTGCCCGGTTTCTGCCCAAGTCTTTTTAGATAATCAGCAAGCAGCCGCGCATCAAAATATAACTCATTACAGTAATCATTTGAAGTCATATCTGCATTAATGGTTATAGCGGCGTTTTTAGGAAGTGTCATCATTCTGCATGGTGGTAATGGTATAATATAGGCATCCAAACTTTGTCTTACCCTATCGCCCCATTCCTTCTCACTCATACCATCATCTGAACTGCCACATGAAGTTACTACTATCAGATCCTCCATAGTCTCATCATGGTTAGCTCCCTTTGAAGGAAGTTTTCCTGTAAGTAAAGCGTTAAATTTCTGCTTTCTAGGCCTGATCTTCTTGCTAAAAGTATCAAGAGTCCTCATGAAATCATCAATAGCCTTCAGGCTATCGGTTGCAGAAAGATTATCATTCTCAAGAATATGTGCAAAAACATTCCTGATGTCGCGTACTACCAGTCTCTGTTCATTTAACGTCCTCAGAAGTTTTTCCTCTTCGGAATCATCAGGTAATTTAACAGCCCTCGTAAGGTAATCCTCGCCTATCTTCCTCGTATCTTCTTTCCTGAGAGCGTCAATTGTCCATTCTTCCGGTGTATCGCTACTTTTATCCTCAATAACAAATATAGTTAGATAGCTACGCAACGCCTCCAGCGCAGTCGCAATAGCCTCGCCATATCTATGCTGTTTATAGTACCACTTCGATATAACATACTGTTCATCAGCATAATGGAACATCGCTGGCTCCCCTGTCAGATCTTTATCTCTGAAAAAGTTCTTCGTGTTCTTGCTCATGTTCTCTTCTAAAGTTTCTTCAATCATCTGCTTGAGATCAGCGTAAGGCCTTTTATCATCTTCTTCACTATCGGTTGCCTCCAACAAATTAAGCAACGACCTCTTGATAGAGGAAAAACTATTAAGCTGAGTTGCCCATTCGAATTCCTCTATTGCATTCTTCAGAGACTGATTTTCCTGCCCCATGCTCTCAGTCAGCGTGACGGCGCTACCTGTATTTTTAAACTCTGAAACTCCGGATGTAAGCTCCATAACATTAATCAGATTCGCCAAATCAACTATCTGAGAAATACCATCATTCTCTCTGCTGAATTCAAGGTTCCCATAATATATATGATCGATACTGATGTTATATGACGAAACCTTCTGTAAATAATTCAGTATTACAAGATTATAAATAGGCAATGACCTGAACGAATGCGTTATATCAAATGAAACATGATTAGCGTCATTCCTCGTAAACGAGTCTTTTATTGTGCTGATTCTGGCATAGTTCTTCTGCAGCTGGTCCTTGTTTACCCCATAAAATGTAAGAATAACCTTTGCAGGAATACCATATGGTGCTATCTTGCTAAAAATATGCTCCTGATTATATACCTCATTAATACGTTTTTCAAATGCATCCATTTCAGCTTCATTGGTATTAATGCCATATTGCTCTTCAAAGCCTTCGAGTTCATCGTAAATATCGCTGTCAGGGTTTTCCGCGAAATACATATATAAATCAGACCACGAAGATTTTACAGTACCTATTATAACGATCTTATTCCAGTGATCAGACTTAATTAGCGGTTCCGCAACAAAAGGAGACTCGACAATATCACTACTTTCAGGCATTATATATTTTGCGTTTACATAGGAATTATCGTTTAAACCGTCTGCTTTTCTTGCCTTGCCCAAAGTAAGTATCAGCACATTGTTATTTCCCATATTTTTCACCGTTTATCCCTTCTCATGAAAGATATTGCTTTACTGTCTGGTAAAACAGATCTTTGTCATTCTTTACCTGTGGCTCTGAAACATCCAAATATAATGCGTATACATTGTTCTGCAGAGGCACATCAATTACCTTGTCCACCTTTGTTTTTGCCGCTTTGTTACCGAACATTTCCCCGTTGGTTTTCAACCTTATCTTTTCCATATCATCAATGTTCTGAGGTTTCTCTATATATGTAAACTCATTAAACTCATAATTGATGCCATCCCAAACATCACGTCTATGCTGTTTTATAGCGCTGTACATAAGGTTATATAACGACGCTGCGCTTGGATTTTTGCCTGAAGCGCCTGACATATCCACCTTAAGGAAATCTGTCACTAGACCAGTGTAAAACGTAGTATGTTTTCTGAGCTTTTTCTTTTCACTCACCTTTAAGCCATCATTTTCCGTCAGTTGTTCCTGAAGCTTCACCTGCATTCTTGCCAATTCAATAAAATCAAATTCATAAAGTGTCTGATCAAATCTTTCTCCAGCTGATTCATCTTCAAAGACCTCTTCCATTAAATCAGCATTGTTATCTTCATCATTAACTTTCAGTTCTTTCTCATAGGTATTTATGTCAACCTGTTTATTATGGATATTCCTGATACAATACCCCATGTTATCAATAAAATAGCCGATAAAGCTTCCCTTTGATGCATTAAAATTTCTGATGCAAATATCCATATTTTCGCAGTAAGCGTCTACAAAATCAAAGTATGTCACATACTCACCGCTGGCCACAGTTCCACCTTCATTATCATTAACATAATATTTAACCCAGGAGCCACCTTCACGATTGCTGTATTTGGGACTGTGCAGGTAAAAATAATCAAATAAAGCCCACAACATATGGCATAGCCATTTATCATCCTTATTACTGCTAACTCTGTCAGGATTATCCATAGCGCTGCCAATTTCATCCATAATTTTTTCAGCAGCATCATCCTTCATATCATTCAAGGTAACATTGCCAATAATATACGTACCTTCTCCAAGTTTTCTGATACCAGGATGACTCCTAAGTATAATTTCCTCTATCTGCTCGTCAGTATATGCTGTCTCATCCATAGACTCAATTCCCCTTTACTCGTTAATGTCAAGAATGTGCTTTACGTAACCTACCGGATTCTTTACCTTCTTTTCCGCAAGTGTGTCAGTTATCTGTAGCATGTTAAAGAGCGCCGTAATATCATAAATATCAAAAGTCTTCGGATTAGCGGTATGGTTTACCTTTCCATATACTATGCTCTCAATGGACACATTATCCTTCACTCTGTAGGCAAAGTTGAGTGACATCATTTCTACTACAGGCATTGGCTTTGAGCCATATGTGCAGCACAGATATACCTCATCGTCATCTTCAATGAGATCAGTGATTTTCACAAAGGTATTCAGATGTTCATTGGCTGTCTCTTCCTCTGATACAGGCACTGGCACTATTTCGTAATCAAAGTCTTTATGTGCTTTAATAGCCTTAATGTCATCTTCCAAAACTTCGAGATTTCCTTTATACTCCGTATTACCTATTCCATACATGGCGTAAATCTTTACGGGCTCGCCTTTTTCAACATATCCATTAATCAGTGCTATAACAGGGTAATGTATTGCAGAGTCCATACTAAGCTTGTCATTTCCGTGCGGTTTATATATACCGCTTAATAACTTGTCTTTAGGCTGACGTGATATGTAAGTAAAAAATTTCTTCATAAACTTTCTCCTGATGTTAATTGTCTGGCTCATCCCCGGTAAAGGGAGATGAGCTTATTTTCAAATGTGCTTAATTAAATCCCTGACTTTGGGCAGAACGGCATCATTTCTGTCCCTGTCTCTGTACTCATTAAGTGTCATATATCTTATCTTGCTGTCGTCCGGTTTAATGGTTGGGTTCTTCATCTGCAAAAATGTCTCTATCGGCGTATTCTTTATGGTCTTATCAGATATTCCCATATAACCTTTGTACTTACTAATAAGGTCATCAATATCTATAGAATAATATGGGCTTAAGCATAAATCATCCGCAAGATAAGCCTTCTTCTTATCTACTACTTTTACGTCCTTTATCTCAAACTTTACTCTTCCAAATCCGAAGCCCTTAGCAAGCCCTATGTTGGTCTCTGATTCACTGTTTAGTCTGATGCTCCAAAGTAATAAACCCAGTTCATCTTCTGCCAGATTTCTGAAACGGACTGTTCCGGTAAATTCAGTGCCTGCAGGAAGTGGGTTAAATCTTACCGTAACATTATCACTTCCCTCTGACTCAGGGTCTACTTCATCTTTCAACCAATAATTCTTTGCGCCTCTGAGATAAAATCCTTTAGTATTATACGTCGCGATCTCATCGCTGTCAGAATCTATATAATTATGGTAGTCAGACGGTTTAGGTGTGCCCAATATGTACTTTACTGTTTCCATATCTGTGACATCATCAGGCGCTACAGCATCTGAAAAATATACACGTGAACGCAGGCTAACGTCATCATGTGCAAATCCAAGCATAGCCTTGGCATAGTCTACAGAATTTGTCGCCTGATTTACAGGCATTCCCTGCTTTATCGAGAATTTGTTAAACAGCCTCAGATAGGGAGTAAAGCCAAAATTTTTCTTTCCTTTAATGTAGAATACCGGCTTAACTTCTCCTTCCTCCGGAAGATTGAAAAAGGCTTTCAATGCTTTTATCATGTTACTATTATCACGAATTGCAGAGTTCCTTGCAACAGTCAGTGTATTTTCTCTTGCCTTGTAATCAGCTTTAAAATCTCTGATTTACGGATCATTTTCAGAAAACTCATAAACCGGTTCAGTATCATCAATCTCAGGGATAATATAAATTGCCTTCTTTTCCATCATTCTTCCTGAGATAAGAAGATATCCGCTATGGTCTCCTTCATGTTGCCCTGCCTCATATATACCATTTATATTCCCGTTGCCATTTAATGAATAGTCAATCGGCATGTAAATTGGAATAAAATTAGGGTTTGGTTTGCCCTTATAATGTACTCTGTTATCACGACCCCTGCTCTTTTCAAAAGGCTCACATTTATTCTGAAGAAAATATCTATCCCCTGAGAACAGGTATTCATAGTTTGTGGTTGTATGGTTTCTTCGGGCTTCCAATTTTTTTTCAATGATGTGTCTTTCACTTACACCATAATAATTCACACCATTGTGTACTTCATTAATAGTAGGGTATATCAGATATTTGCCGTTTTTCTTCGTTATATATCCGGCACTTACGTTTTCCAATATTGAAGGTTTATCAGTTTGCTGTTTATAGCCCAATGTGTCCCTATATGTTCCACTGTTGCATCCACCTGTCATGTCTCTGAACATCAAGGTATAGTCATCCACATCATCCCACATGCTCGATTTTCCAAGAACCTGAAGGTTCGCCTTGATATTTCCTCTTATCGTGCTTCCTCGAAATGCATAATTGCCATAAACATTCTTATAAAATTCATGAATTTTATTGGATTGCTTCTCACCGTCCTCAGGATCTTCGCTTGAGAAAACAGGAGTCTTCGCAGTAATTTTGTATGTCACATATCCGGTAAGCAATCCATCATCATGAGCATTATACGCCGGCACTTCCTTCTTATGCTCATCATAATAATACGGATTCTTCTCAAACGGAACAAAATTATATGGAGCATGAGCCTTTTCTTTATCATATTGCTTATTATGAATTCTTGGCATAATTTTATTCTCCTTACGCTATAGAATAAAGTCTTGTTCTAGATATCTGTAACTGGCCATCATCATCATAATCGTAATACTCTTTGATTTTCAGTTCTTTCTTTGGAGCGGTGTCCGCAAATTTGGCAACCAAAGCCACTGTTCTGACTGAACTGTTTTCTTCATCATCTGCGTCATCATCAGATTTATAAGCGGTTATCTGCCCCTCATTTACCACATGCATTTCCCCATTTTCATCAAAGAATCTGGCCGCATAGAGACTGTTAAAGTCAAGCTTATCAAGTTCAGAACTGTCAAATCCATTAATCAGTTTTATATACCTGTAGCCGTAGAGCAATGCATACTTATATTTTACGGCAAGAGGTTTTATCTGTTCAATATCGGTTATTATTGTATTCTTCATACCGCCTTCTCCTTTAATGATTTAAGCGCATTATCAATAATCCCGGAATCGTCACTGATTTTTGTCTTATCTTCACCTGCCGGAAAATTTTCAGGGAAAGATATAACAGCAGTGCTTCCATTCATTTTATCCGATATTTTTATTGTTTTGGTTTCAATAACACCGCATCCCACATTAGCGCTACCGCCCACCGTAACATTACCATCGGCAAGATCACGAAGAGCAAGTATTAAAAGGCCAAGCGAACGCTCCGGGTTATTTTTATTGGCAATACTTATCTCAAATGTCACTTTGCCATAGGCATTTTTAGTCCTGAAGAGTGCTCCGTTCATCTCACCACCGGTGAATTTGTCTATATGTATTCTGCATGAGGCAGACAGGCTATCGTTATCACCCCTGTTGCCAACAACAGTATCACTGAAAGCTATGTTGCCAACCTTTCCACTCTTCCCTGCTACAGAAGGTATTCCAAATGTATCACCTATCACATCATCAACATTGAAATTTCCTACTGAAGACATGTATCCGGCTATACGCCGCATTTGGTTCTTGATTGTGCCTTTAAACGAGCTTCCCGGAATGATATAATCGCCTTTCGCGTTCTGCATGTTCTGTTCCGCCATAGAGTGGTCTTTAAAAACATACTTGGTATTGCTCTTTACCAAAACCGTCCCCTCGGTTTTTCCTTCGACAGTTACGGTATATGCAACATTTCCACTCTCACTTCTGTCAAGAGATACAGGCGTGTAAGCTGCCGGGGAAAGCTTTTCTTCATCTCTCCAGTTTAACCTGTCTTTTTCATCGTGCATATCGAATATTTTCTGAGACAGGTCCTTAACTGATACATACCCACAGCCATTACTCTTGTTACCACCAAGCTGTACAGATCCATTATTTAGTGCTGAGATTACGTTTTTTACCGATTCTTCGTATCTATCTTCGCTGTTTTCAAAGACGTAAATATAAGTTTCGAGATTTGCTCCCGCTCCTATATACTCCATTTGAAATTTGCCACCGGATTCCGAGCTGCTTCCCTTACTTCCCTGTAAGGATACTACACCCGTGTTCTCATCAAGTCTCACTCTTGGTCTAAGCTCAACCAGAGGCTTTTTCCCATCATCTGATGTAAAAAGACCATCAGTAAACACAACCTTGCTTCCGCTGTCAGACGAAGAGTCCGTTGCCTCCATGTTGCGGCTTCCAAACATCTCTTCCGCAAGATGCTTGTCTTTTTCCTCTATATAGGCTCTAAAAATGCCGGCTATACCAGATGCCTGAATAAATGGCTTTCCTTCGGAATTTATTAATATTTCGCCATTTTCACCATCAGCGGCGCCGATATGCATAGGTCCTGTAAGCTCCATTTCCAGTTTATACTTTACTATTTTATCGTATACAGCCATATCATTCGCCCTTCCTGTCGTATTTGATTTCTTCTTCGAAGAGTTCAAGCTTCAGCCTTTTTTCCTCAGCGTCTCCAAGGAGTTCAGTAACTGGAATACCCATTACAAATCCGCTTTCTTTTGTATTTACATCAAGAAGTTCGCCCAAATCGCTTTTATTAAGCTTCTCAAATTCATCATAGAGAGGCTTGAGATCCGCTTTCAGACTACCACTGTGACCATTCGTGCTCTGCTCTATCATTTTGTCAAAATAGGCATTCAGTTTGTTAACTGCCCCATCAGGATCTCCCACTCCCTGCAACACAAAAGTTTCTATATTGCCAAGCTGTGACGAAGCAATGGCTCCTTTGTCAAGCGAGTGCCCAACAATATAAGGATGCATTGCGTTCCTTATTTTATGCATATAATACTGTTTCGCAATTACCTTAAGGCTTTGTTTATCTGCCTCATTCTCAAGCTCAAAATCCTTCTTCTCTACAGCCTGACTGTCTTCTTTAAGTTTCTTTGTTATTGCCTCATAGTTCTTTAAAAAGAGGACTCTTCCGAAGCCTTCATTGGTTCTTACGCCAATTCCGCTTTCCATAACCTTCTTCATTGCTTCAGCTTTAAGCACACCGTTAAACTTCAGATGGAATACGCTTCCCATCTCATACATCGGCATTGATGGGAGTTTCAAGCCCCATTTTCTGTTATATCCATGCACGTGCTTAACCGAGGTTGATGAATATTCGGCGTGCAAATCCTTGAGTATATCGGGTTTCTTGACTCCCTCAACCTTCAACATCTTGCCGAGATCTTCAAAGTTTATTCCACAATATTCACCATTATTATCACGCATGACGGTATCAGAAAGAAGATACATGTAAGCATCCCCGGAAAGGTCACTGTCAGTGATATACTTTGAGAATTCCGGTACAGATTCATCCTCAATAAGCTCTACCCTGCACTTACCAAAGCCCGCTGATCTGTCATTTCCTATAAATATATCTGACTTTAGTTCACTTTCTATCTTCTTAAGCAGGGTTTCGTCATCACAATCAATGGAACCTTCAAAGGTCTGGCCCTCAATAATATACTCATTGTGAAATACCTTCCTTGACTCCCTGCCGCCTTTGACATTGCACTTTATTTTCAGGTCACTGCCACGCTTAACGGTAGAATAAACAACCTTGTCTTCATCGAAGCGGACATATCTTCCAAGTGACGCTCTCTTCTCTCCAGGATTGGTTTCGCCATTGATTACAACATTGTGTATCTCCTTCTCGCCTTCAACTATGGTTTTATCCTCATAGAATCCCTTTGGCGATGGAATGAGCGGAACCTGTTTTCCACCCACATTTGCTATAATGTAGGCATTTGAAAAGCTCGTCGAATCACTGAAAAGTTTTAAGCGTGTCTCTTCATCTATCTTCTCATTGTCTACAATCTTATTTATTAAAACGCCTCTTACAGCGCTACCCGGAATATAGTCAAGTGTACTTGTCTGACCTTCCTCACTAGTGCTGTCATCGGATATTCTTAATGGCTCTATGTTCGTAAGCCTGTACCTGATTCTCATCCATTTTCTCCTTACTGTTCAATACTGAATTTGACTTTTCCAAATCCACGGTTTCTCATACTGCCAACCCACTTTATCTCTGTGAGTACTTCGCTCACGAGACCCTGATCCTGCGGCTTACACTTTATAATCCCATAGAAAGTAAGCCCCTTGTTCACACATCTTGCCTGTCTCAATGAATGCTCTTTTGTCATTCCATTTTCATCAATCGCTGTGAAAGTACGTATGTTGGTCATGGAGTCAGTTACGATATCCTTATCATCGCCAATCTCTGCCAGTACCCTGCTCGTAACACTCATTGGCAGTCTCATATCAGGAAAAACAAGTTTCCTTGCGTCATCACTGTCATCACCTTCATTACCTAAAAGTATACCGGCTATATTGGTGTCATAATCAATCCATGCCAGATGATTTTCAAGCTGTTCCCTGAAGATACCCTTCAGTGTACTGCCCTTTAAATATGGAAATCCATTCTCATCAGTCTGAACAGCTATATCCTCACCACCGGGTACGCTCATACCATTGCCAAAAATAGCATCAGATATCAGTTCCATCTTCACTTTGAGGTTATTGCCGGTATTAGCAGCTGTTTGAGACTTATTGCCCTGTTTCGCAAACTTATTTCCGCTCTGTATTCTGTCCTGACTTTTTATTCGGTTCTTCTTAGCCATTATTTATTCTCCTCTTCAGTGTCAACAGGTATATAAAGGTCAATAGCTTCCGCCGCGTCAAAGAGCACAGACCTCTTATTCTTGTCTGAGGTTTCTACATATGGACTTCGGTTACTGCGTTCACCGGTTCCAATTTTTGTTATATCAAGTTCACTGTATACACCATTGTAGATACGGCTTATCATGTCATCAAGCTTATGGAAGGTGATATAGTAATCGGTTTCTTTTTGACCGGCTTTAAGGCTCGTTCTTATATTTTTGAGTCTGCTTCGAAGATTATCCTGCTTTGCATCAGTGATTTCCTTCATAACAGCCTTAAACTTTCTATACAGCCTGTTTTCTTCTTTTTTCTCAATATCTGCAGGCGCTGAAACTATATAAGGCCTAAGTTCCATTCTGGTATCATCTGCAGCAATGTAGTCTTTTCTTATATCCTCAAGGCTTCCGCTGACCTCGCCCTGCTCGATATGCCAGTCTATCGAAGATACGCAGGCACCGTTATCGTCCTTACTCAATGAAGCCCCAAAACGTTTCGCACTGCTACAAAGTTCTTCGGCAAGCTCGTATGCCTTATAGAAAGGATATTTCTGATGAACTATAGCCACACCGGCGCATGCTGAATATCCCTTTTTATCACTGCTGTTGGTTTTCTGTGTAAGGTGTTCAATAACTTTTGCAGCGCACTCGATACCAATTCTTCCATCACATACGAAACAGATATCATCTCCGGAAGCTATAATACCTCTTACAGGAAAATATCCTGACTTCAGGTCAAGCTTATCGAGGCTTGCCTGCATGTTAATATTATCAATGTCAGCCATCATTTCCTTTATAGAGGTCTTGAAATCTCTGTCGATTGACTCGCTGAATTCTCTTACCTTTTTCTTAAAGGATTGCCAGCCCGCTTCAGGATCAGCTTTCTCATCATAGCAGCTCTTATAGAAGTCATTAACTCTGTTTCCCATTCCGTTTCCATCAATATGCACGACAGCGATAAAGCTCTTATCATCTCTGCTTCCGCCGAGATCTTCAAAACTCTTTCTGATATCATACCCTGACGGATAGAGACCCTCATACATATCAGGAAGATTGACATCGCCCGGTGTACTGCTCTTTGGCTTACGTGTGTTCGAATCTGTAGCTTCTATGCCAAAGCTTTCCTGATGGAATGAGGCCTCTCTTACTGACTTCTTCTTTTCAAGTTTCTTGGTAAGATTATCAAGATTTTCGTAAGGTGGAATCTTATCATCATACTGGTTCACCGTAACAAAAAGCTCAATA
>Ga0256405_10009369_pt1 | contig 13437 bp, 9 predicted proteins | sample RumenRJG_02DNA_FD_189096 | JGI IMG/M metagenome (GOLD analysis project Ga0256405, IMG submission 189096) | Bovine rumen microbial communities from Lethbridge, Alberta, Canada - RJG_02 | ecosystem: Host-associated > Mammals > Digestive system > Stomach > Rumen | place: Canada: Alberta | collected...
AAGTTGCTGGCATCGAGATTTTTATGAATATATTAAAACGAACTTGCAATGCTGAATATTCCAGATTTCGCATCTTTTAGGAACGTCGCTACGCCGTTCTACTATTACGATATCAACCTTTTCAATAAAACTGTTGACGAGGTGGCTGAATTGTCGAAAAAATACAATGTTCATGTACATTATTCAGTCAAGGCCAATTCCGATCCGCGCCTGAATGACATCATAAGCGCGGCCGGTCTTGGAACAGACTGCGTGAGCGGAGACGAGATAGAGTTTGCCGTGAGTTGCGGCTTCGATCCAAAGGATATATTTTTTGCCGGCGTAGGCAAGACGGATAAGGAAATCGTTCAGGCATTGCAGGTTGGCATCGGGGCTTTCGTCGTGGAATCACTTGAGGAAATCGTGATTATCGGGGATTTGGCAAAGAAGCTTGGCAGACGAGTGTCCATGAGCCTGAGAATCAATCCGAATATCGATGCGCACACCCATCATCACATTACCACGGGACTCTATGAAGATAAGTTCGGAATATCCGACCGCAGTTTCGATGAGGCCGCATCGCTGGTGAAGAGTTACGATAATATCGACTTCTTCGGACTTCAGTTCCATATAGGCTCGCAGATTCTGGATGTTGAAGAAGTCGTGAAATTAGAGTGCGAGAGAGTGAATGACATCCTGGCTCGGTTCGAACGGGATGGGATGATCGTAAAGAATATTGATCTTGGAGGAGGTCTTGGAATAGATTATGATGACCCGGACAATAACCCTGTGCCGGATTTCGAGACTTGGTTCAGGACTATCAGGAAATATCTTGTGGCTCGTCCCGAGCAGGGCGTTCACGTGGAGCCGGGGCGTTCTCTTGTCGGTCAGGCAGGGTCGCTGATTTCCAGGGTTCTATACGTCAAGAAAGGCGAAAATCGTCGTTTCTTGATGGTGGATGCCGGCATGAACGACCTCATTCGTCCTGCTTTATATGGAGCTTATCATAAAATTGAGAATCTCTCGGCTCATTACGATGACAACGATTCTCGGGAAATGCGCGTGTATGATGTCGTCGGTCCTGTTTGCGAGTCTGCTGACACATTCGGCAAAGAGCGCACTCTGGCGAAGAGCCACAGGGGAGACCTCATTGCGATACGAAGCGCTGGCGCTTATGGACAAGTAATGGCTTCGCATTACAACATGCGCCCATTCGCACCATCGGTATATTCAGATAGGCTTGCCGAAGCCCCACGTCGCAAAGACTACTTTGCGCAATAGCCCATAGCCTGCCCCCCGTGGCACCTACATCGCGATAAGAATTTGCGCAACAGCTCCTCTTATGACCGCCGTTGCACCTGCATCGCGATATAATTCGTGCAAAAGGTCAAGCCCAATAAAACTATTCAGAAGCGCAGTTCCGTGTTTTGAGATGGTAGGGATTGAGACCGTACAGATGGTGTTTTATAAGCGATTGACTATTAAATGATTGGCGGGTAGTTATGGCACAGTCCCCATTTCGCTAGGCAGACCGTACGCAAGGGGTTCGCAAGTCACTGATTACCAATGACATTTTTTTGGGGGTCTCGTACGGTCCAGTCATCCTGAACTTGTTTCAGAATCTCCGTTTCTGCAAGCCTAGATTCCGGATCAATTCCGGATGACGTGGGGAATAATGAACACGACTCCCTACGCATCACCATGCCCAAGAACTGTAAGCTAGCGCTTGAATGAGCGCATGCGCTGGGCGAGGTTGCCGGTGACTGCACTGCGCATTATGCTGCGGGTGCTGTCGAACTGCTTTAGCAACCGGTTGAGTTCCTGGACCGAAGTCCCTGACCCGTCTGCGATGCGTTTGCGACGGCTTCCATTGATGATTTCTGGATTGTCTCTTTCTTCTGGCGTCATGGACATGATCATGGCTTCTATTCCTTTGAAAGCCTTGTCGTTATCGATGTCGATGTCTTTTATGGCTTTGCCCACCCCCGGAATCATTCCGGCCAAGTCTTTGATGTTGCCCATCTTGCGGATTTGCTGGATCTGATTGTAAAAATCCATTAATCCGAACTTGTTCTTTGCCAGCTTCTTGCGTGTCTCACGAGCCTCTTTTTCATCGTACTGCTCTTGAGCTTTTTCGACGAGGGAAACCACGTCGCCCATTCCTAGGATTCTGTCCGCGATGCGGTCCGGATGGAAAACATCTATGGCCTCCATCTTCTCTCCGGAAGAAATGAACTTGATTGGCTTGCCGGTGACATATTTAATGGATAGAGCAGCGCCACCACGGGTGTCGCCATCCATCTTGGTAAGCACAACGCCGTCGAAATTCAGTCTGTCGTTGAAGACTTTCGCTGTAGCCACGGCATCCTGACCTGTCATGGCATCGACAACGAACAGTGACTCGGTAGGCTTCACGGCATCGTGCAGGGCAGAGATCTCATCCATGAGTTCCTGATCTACGGCGAGTCGTCCGGCGGTATCGATGATTACGACAGAATAGCCTTCGGATTTTGCCTTTGCGATAGCGTTCTTCGCTATTTTGATTGGGTCTTGAACCCCGTCTTCGGAATATACAGGAACCTGAATTCCTTCGCCGAGGACCTTCAATTGCTCGATGGCGGCAGGGCGGAACGTATCACAGGCAGCTAGGAGTACTTTCATACCCTTCTTGCTACGCACGTAATTTGCCAGCTTAGCCGCGAACGTGGTCTTACCCGAGCCGTTCAGTCCAGCCAGGAGAACTATTCCTGGATTGCCTTTGACATTGATGTCGGTGGCATTGCTTCCCATGAAGCTGGCCAGTTCGTCATGGACAATTTTTACCATCATCTGCTGAGGTTTCACAGCTGTCAGCACGTTCTGCCCGATGGCTTTGTCCTTGACAGTATTGCAGAATTCCTTTGCGACGTTGAAGCTCACATCGGCATCCAGAAGGGCCCTGCGGATGTCCTTAACTGTTTCAGAAACATTTATTTCGGTGATCTTGCCTTCACCTTTTAGTATCTTGAAAGACCTTTCCAGCCTTTCCTGTAAATTCTCAAACATATTCTATGAATATTTTATATTCCATTTTCGTAAGCACTAGATCCTGAATCAAGTTCAGGATGACGGTCAATCGTAAGCACTAGGTCCTGAATCAAGTTCAGGATGACGTGGTGTGTCGTCCAGGATGACGTGGTGTGTCGTTCAGGATGACTGCATCATTTCGGACTGCAAAGATAGCGATTCCTAGGCTTGGCGCAAAATCGGTCTGTGGCGGGAGCGGCGAAGTGCATCTTCACGCTTTTCCATCTCACGTATGTCCTCTTGCGAAAAAGCGAATTCTATGAAACGGCTCCAGATATATTCAGAGGCCTGCTGGGATGGATGCACCATGTCTTCTGCGTAGAAGCGGTAGTCTCGGAGCTCATCCAGCATTATCTCATACGCAGGGAAATACTCGGCTCTCGCTGTCAAGCCTTGCAGGGCATTCTCGCCCTTAACCCTGGAAACGACCTCATCGACAGCGAGCAGCAGAGTGCTTTTGCTAAGCTGGCTGCCATGCGCGCCATCTTTCAGATGCCTGATAGGAGAGACCGTGAAAATGAAATCTTTGCCAGGATTGCGCTTCAGCATATTCATGAGTAGCGCTGAAACCTCTGGAACCAAGAGCCTCCTTCTAGAGAATTCCTTGGCGTCCCGCTTCAGACAGTTCGAGACGATCTCGCCCGTCTTCATATATTCATAGCACCAGGCGGTGCCCAGTGTCACTATTACTTTTTTCGCTGCCTTCCAGAAAGCAGAAGCCTCGTCTAATCGAGCGTTGGCATATTCCAGAAACTCCTCCGCTGTCTTTCTCGCAAAAGTGGTATGGTGGCTGAAAGAGCAGACAAGTGAGGCTCCAGCCCCCATCTCGACACACTCATCCTCAGTGAAATGCACTCCCGAAGACAAGCGAGCGATGGAATTGCAAATCGAGACAGGATTGTAGAGGGTTCCGAACGGATTTACGCAAACATCGAGACCAAGATCTTTCATCTCAGCCCCGATGTTATCGGCAAAGCAGCTCCCGATGACGAATATCTTGTCATTCAACGAGATGCCGGACTCGCTATGTCCCGCATCCACCGGAGTCTGCAACTTCAAGCCATTCATTTCAAAACAGCTTCTTAGAATATTTTCTTTTCTTTGTCGAACAGCTGCTTGTCCTCCCTATTGAGGTCGGGAGTAAAAGAACTGCTTTCTCTCATGCTTTCTATGGCGTTTTTCTCATCACGGGAGAGCTTGCGAGGTATCCAGACGAGAATCTTCACGTACATGTCGCCTGTTCCATAGCTGTTCACCGACGGCAGACCTTTGCCACGAAGCTTCATCACCGTGCCAGACTGCGTTCCAGGGGACACCTTCACCCTGTAAGTGCCATCCAGGCAAGGAACGTTGATGTCGCATCCCAAAATGGCGTCAGTCACGGATATTACCGTGGAATAGAACAGATTGTTCCCATCTCTCTGAATATTCGAGTCTGGAACTTCTTCAATTACAACGAGCAAGTCGCCATTCACCCCATTGTGAGGGGCAGCGTGGCCTTCACCACGAATAGTAAGCTGCATGCCTTCTTCCACGCCTGCAGGAACATGAACTTTCACGGTTTCGCGCCTGCGCACAAGACCAGTGCCACCGCAAGTGCCGCAAGGGTTAGTGACGATTTTGCCTTCTCCGCCACACTGAGGGCAGGTCGAATAAGTGACCGTCCTCCCAAACAGGGAATTGACCACTCTTTGAACCTGTCCGGAACCCTTGCAGGTAGGGCAAGTCTTCACGTCGGAAGCATTTCTGGTTCCACGTCCGCCGCAATCTGGACAAGACCTGTTGCGCTCTATAGTGACATTCTTGTCGCAGCCAGTGGCTATCTCGCTGAGAGTCAGGCGGACACGAGTCCTGATGTCACGACCTTTGTAGACTTTCTGCTGAGAACGGCTAGAAGAGCTGCCACCAAAATTGAATCCGCCGAAACTTCCACCGAATGCACCCCCGAAAAGATCATTTAATATATCATCGAGGTTGCCGAAGCCACCGCTAAAATCAGGAGCCGCCTGGCCTTCAACTCCAGCGAAGCCGAACTGATCGTATTTTGCCTTTTTGTCAGGATCGCTGAGCACTGAATATGCCTCCGATGCCTCCTTGAACTTCTCCTCCGCTGTCTTTTTCTCAGCGTCGGTTCCATTCACCCAGCGGTCCGGATGCCACTTCATGGCAGCCTTGCGGTATGCCATCTTTATGTCATCTGCCGAGGCATTCTTGTCGATGCCCAGGACTTCGTAATAGTCTCTTTTGTTCTCTGCCATATTCCTTACCCTCCTATATTCCTACGACCACTTTGGCATAGCGGATCACCTTTCCCGAAAGGGTGTAGCCAGTCTGGACGACATCGTATATCAGGCCCTTCTTGGCCGCATCATCGACAGGCATCTGCGCCACGGCCTCGTGAAAATCCGTGTCGAACTTCTCGCCTTTGGCTTTGATTATCTCCAGGCCATTAGACTTGAGGTATGACATTATGTTTGCATAAATCAGATTGATACCTTCCTTGTCTGATGCATTATCAGGCTTGTCCAGCATCTTCAGAGCTTGCTCGCAAGAGTCCAGCACAGGCAGCATCCCTTTGATGAAATCCGCGATCGCAGACTCTTTCAGATGAAGCTTTTCCTCAGCACTTCTCCTGCGGAACGTGTCGAACTCGGCGAGCAGCCTCATGTAGTCGTTCTTCTCTTTCGCTACGGCCTCTTTTCCCTTCGCTGCCTCGTCCTTAACTTTGGCAAGCTCCGCTTCCATCTCCTCAAGGCGCTTGTCATCAACCTTTTTCTCTTGTGGCGCTTCTTCTTTCTTCTGCTCTTCGGCCTTTTTAGGCTCCTGCGTCTGTTCAACGTTCTTTTTCTCCTCGCTCTCAATAGATTGAGGAGCATTATTTATATTTTTATCGTGTTTTGACATATTCTTTAATTATTAACCTCCGCCTCGGGAGAATCAAATTGCATGCTACCAATGTTTTGTGCCATTTTGTCAGTCGCTTTCTTTTACCGATGGCTTCTCGGACAAGTATTTTTCGGCACGCAATGTAAGCGCCATCAGCAGGATGGCAATGGCGCATGCCCCTAGGAACAGGATGAACACCCAGTCCAGGCCGGCCCTATTCATGACGAAGCCTATTAATATGTTGGCGAGGATTGCAGTGCCTAGCACGTAGCCCATGAAGCCAGTGAGGCCTGCTGCCGTGCCTGCTGCATTCTTCGGCGCAAGGTCGAGAGCCTGCACGCCGATAAGCATGACCGGCCCGTAGATGAAGAACCCGATGGCGATGAGACAGCCGATTACCACTGAAAGGTTATCCAAGTTCTGCCAATATATGAATATGGCTACTCCGACGAGTGCCATGAACAGCATCATCGGAAGGGCACGCTTGCCATGGAAGGCTTTGTCGCTAAGCCAGCCACAGAAGAGCGTTCCTGGGATGGCTGCGAACTCGTAGGCAAAATAGGCCCAGCCGGTGCTTTGAAGGTCTATGCCTTTGTCGGTCAGTATTTTCGGAGCCCAGTCCAGGCAGCCATAGCGCACCATGTAGACGAATGCGTTGGCAAAAGCGATGTACCAAAGCAGCTTGTTGCTTAACACAGTCTTGAAAATCTGCTTCACCGAGATGACCTTCTCGCTGTCTTCTGAATATGTCTTAGCGGCGTGGCCGGACCATTTCTCTATGGAAGGGAGGCCGCATGACTGAGGCGTGTCGCGGATTAGGCAGTAGGCGATAATGGCAACTAGGATCGCCGTGGCGGCAGGGAACAGGAAAGAGCCAGCCAGAAAGTAATATTCCGTATGCGTTCCATAAAACCATGACCCGAACCACATGGCACCGTAGGTGGCCATAGGCCCGACCAGGGCTCCGCCCACGTTATGCGCACAATTCCATACGCTCATCCATGTGCCTCTTTCCTTTATGGAGAACCAGTGGGTCATGACCCTGCCGCAAGGAGGCCAGCCCATCCCGTTGAACCAGCCTACGAGGAAGTTCAGGGCCGCCATCACTGCGACGGCTGTCTTCTCGTGCGCGATGCCGATCCACTGGACTGGGACAATCATGAATGCCATCGAAATTGCGGCCATGACAAGCCCCAGAGGCAGGAATTTGCGTGCGTCGCTTCTGTCCGAGATGCTGGCCATGAGGAACTTTGAGAACCCGTAGGCAATGGCATTCATGGACAGCACTATCGCCAGCTCCTCCGTGTGGAATCCCAAGGCTTCGAGGCCCGGGATTGCCATCGAGAAATTCTTCCTGACTATGTAGAATCCTGCGTAGCCTATGAATATGCCTAAGAATACTTCCAGACGCAGCTTCTTGTACCTTTCGTCAACATTTTCAGTGATTTCCGGCTTGAATGCCGGAGGCGCCAATAATCTTCCCATCTTGATTTGATTCGATTTGCAGATTGCAAAGATAGCGAAAATTGGATAATAGTCGATTATGCCTCGGGCTATGGCATTCTGGCCTAATGCTATGTTCCAATGGCACATAAGTCTATTTTAGTATTCTACCTTTTTATAATTTTCTTCTTCCTTTTGGTCGAATTTCTTGCGAGTAGGAATCCGGCTTCATAAATTTGCGGCTCATTAACTTTTAGAGTGTTATTATTATGAAAAGGTTGATTATTCCAGTGGCTCTGAGCCTGTTTGCTATTCCCTCTTTTGCTGGAGGATATCTTACGACAACGAATCAGAACACTGCATTTTACAGGATGCCGGCGCATAACGCTACCATCGGAACCGAAGGTGCCTACTATGACCCTGCCGGAATTGCTTTCATGAAAGATGGATGGCACGTTTCGCTTGACATCCAGAGCGTCTGGCAGAGGAGGCATGTTAATTCCACATTCGCTCCGTTTGCTTACAGGAAGGGAAATGATGGAAGCAACCAGCGAAAATATATTGGCGTCACCAATGTTCCGGTCCTGCCTCACATGGATCTGGCCTTTAAGAAAGACAGGTGGTTCGGCTCGTTCCATTTCGGCCCGATTGCCGGAGGCGGCTCTGCCAAATTCAGTGACGGTCTTGGAAGCTTCGAAGCTAACTACGCCATGCTGCCGGTGCTTGTGAATAGACTCGCCGGATCAAACGTCGTGACAGCATATTCATCGGACATAGAGTTCACAGGAGGCCAGACACACTGGGGCGGACAGTTTAATTTCGGCTACAGGGTTGCTCCGAAACTCTCTGTTTCCATAGGCGCTAGGCTGGTCTACGCTACGGCAGCTTACGATGGATCGATATCTAATATCCAGCTGGAGATGGGCGGGAATATGCTCCCTGCGGCAACTGCCCTCACGGCAATGCTGACCGAGGCTGCGAAAACCAATCCAACGATAGCCGCGCTTATCTCTAGCGGCAAGCTTGACGTGAATGACATCGTGGGGGATCGCAAGGTGGATGTCTACCAGAGAGGATTCGGCATAGCTCCGATTATCAGCGTGCATTACAAGCCTGGGAAATGGGATCTGGCCGCAAGGTATGAATTCAACACTTCCATAAGGCTCAAGAACCATACAGCTGAGAATGGCGATGCAGGGATGAGCATGTTCAAGGATGGGAAGAAATTGGCTGGAGATGTCCCGGCGCTTCTTGCGCTAGGCATACAGTATAATTTTTCTGACAGGCTGCGTGCCCAGGTCGGTTATAACCACTTCTTTGAGAAGCAGGCCAAGACATACAACAGCACGACGGACTCGGACGACAAACAGGACCTCATCAAGCACCACACTTTCGAGATTCTGTTTGGGGCCGAGTACGATTTGAGTAAGACTTTCACTATCAGCGCCGGCGGACACAAGACGACTTTCGGGTGGGGCGATGACTACGCTTTCCTTTCAGACATGGGCTTCTCTACCAATTCATGGTCTTTCGGCCTTGGAACGAGGATGCATCTGACAGAGAAACTTAGCGCAGACCTCGCTGTCTATAAGACATTCTACAGCCATGTCACGAAAAATATCTCGGATTACGCTGCCACGATCACCCGCAGCCTTGGCGCGCTTGGGGTACAGCCTGTGCCGGGAAGCGACAAGATGACGAGGCTCAGCACCTGCGTAGGCATAAGCCTTAATTACGACTTCTAGCAGAAATCTCTCTAATCGGCGCTGGCTCAGAGTATTTTCCCAAGGAGGGAAGATTTCTGAGCCAGCCTTTTATATATTCGTGAAAAAATCATTATATTCATAGTCAGAAATAATGACTATGAATTGGGCTCCTTTGAATGATTTGAACAGCCGGCAGGCAGAGGCGGTGACCTCTACGGAAGGTCGCATAAGGGTTATTGCCGGCGCTGGGACAGGGAAGACGAAAGCCCTCACTTACCGTTACGCTTATCTCGTGAACGTGCTGGGAATCGACCCGGCCAACATACTCTGCCTTACATTCACGAACAAGGCTGCTGCTGAGATGCGGCAGAGAATCGCCACTATGGTGCATAGCGGCGATTACAATGATTTCGTGTGCACCATAGACGGTTTCTGCGTGAAGTTCCTCCGCAAGGAAATCCATCGTCTTGGCTTCCCGAAAACGTTCTCCATTCTAGACGAGGAGGACTGCAAGTCGCTTGCGAAGCAAGCCATGGATGAGCTGGGATTGAAGCGTACCGAGAAGACAGTCAAGGAATTTCTGGGGCAGATTGCCGTAGATAAGGCTCTGAATGACTACATAACCACGTTCATGCTGCCCCAGACCAAGTGGACGGATAACATGCTGAAGTCAAGTCTGGGGAACTACATTCATAGGCAGGTTAAGGAATATGCCTTGGACTTTGATGACCTTGAGAATTTTACGAACTATATTTTGGACAGGTTCAAGGATGCCAGGGAATATTGGCAGAACCAGTTGAACTACATAATGGTGGACGAGGCCCAGGACTGCAACCTGGATAATTGGCAAATCATCGAGAAGCTGGCGGCTGGGCATAGGAATCTGTTCGTGGTCGGTGACCCAGATCAGGCGATTTATGAGTGGAGGGGAGCAAAGCCTCAGCGTTTTGTGCAGTTCGCTTCCGACAAGGACGTGGTTCTGGACGAGAACTATCGCTCTACGCCTAAAATCCTGAACGTGGCCAATTCTGTCATTTCTTACAATAAAAACAGGATTCCAAAAGACCTGTTCACAAGGCAGCCGGAGGGCCGTGCGGTGATTCATTTCCACGCAAAGACAGAGTCCGAAGAGATGGAATGGGTCGCCACCCAGATAAAGATTCTTTTGGATGCAGGAGCCCGGCTTAGCGATTTTGCGATTCTATACCGATCTTCTTGGCAGTCGAGGACCATTGAGGAGGCGCTGATGAAGGCTCGCATCCAATACGCAATTTGGGGAGGGACCAGGTTTTTCGAGCGGAAAGAGATTAAGGACTGCCTGGCTTACCTGAAACTTATTAATGACAAGAACGACGACTTGTCTTTCGAGAGGATTGCGAACGTGCCTTCCAGAAAGCTGGGCGATAAATTCATGACCGAGCTGAAACAGAGGGCTAAAGATGGTGATGCGAGCCTTTTCAGGGCGCTAGAAAAGAATACGGACTCGGCGGCTCTACGCAAGCCAGGGGCTTTGGAATTTCTGGGCCTGATGAATGACTGCACCCAGTTTGCTAGTAATTCCCTTGTCTCGGATCTTCTGGATAGGGTCCTAGATAAGAGCGGGCTGAAAAAGATGTACAGGGAGGATCAGGACGAGGATCGTTTGGAGAACATCGACCAGCTGCTCCAGAGCGTGAAATTCTACGAGAGCACTCACGAAGCCGAAGAAAACCGCCTTTCCGAATACCTCCAAGACATAGCCCTTTACACGAATCAGGACTACCGCAAGGACACTCCGACGGTGAAGATGATGACGATTCATCAGGCGAAAGGACTGGAATTCCCTTTCGTCTTCATAATCGGGCTGAGCGAAGGAATATTCCCGAATATGAGAACCATCAGGGAATATAAGAAAAACGGAGAGGAAGAGGAGAGGCGGCTGATGTATGTGGCCATCACCAGGGCGCAGAAGGCACTTTTCCTCACTGAGAGCGAGGGCTTCAATGTATCGACCAAAATGAACAAATATCCTTCTAGGTTCCTTACCGAGATAAAGCGGGAAATGTTCGTCACGGAGGGATTCATGCCAGAGGACCTTTGGAAGGGTACCAGGAATATGATGCACGTGCTTGACGAAGAGACTTACAATCCGGGCGACAGGGACGATTTTGCAAGCGAGAGGACTGAATATGACAGCCCATTCGAAGTGGGCGATGTCGTCGTGCACAATATATTCGGAGAGGGAACCGTGGTAGGGGTTAACAAAGAGAACACTACATTCGAAGTCAGGTTCAAGGACGGGGACACGAGGCATTTGAGGGCCGACTTCCTGCGTCTTCAGGACTTGCCGGAATGACAATCAAACCTCGACTATATGAAAAAGATTTACGAAATCGACTCATTGCTCCAGCCATTCAAGGGGGCAATAGATGCAAGGCATCGCAGAATTCTGGATGCCAAGAAAGCTATAACTGGTTCCGAGAGGGGAAGACTCTCTGATGCAATAAATAACTATCTCTATTATGGCCTGCACAAAGAGAAGGATGGTTCGTGGGTGTTCCGCGAGTGGGCTCCTAATGCTAGCCGGCTCTATCTCATCGGAGATTTCAATAACTGGAAGCGCACGCCTGCATACGAGCTGAAGCCTGTCGGACAGGGAAACTGGGAACTCCGCGTCCCTGAGTCTTTCCTAAGCCACGGTTCTCTCTACAAACTATTCATAGAATGGACTGGCGGTGGCGGCGAGAGGCTTCCAGCCTATTGCACGAGGGCAGTTCAAGACCCTCAGACCAAGATCTTCTCTGCCCAAGTCTGGTGCCCGCCTGCTACATATTCATGGAAGAATGATAAAGTGCTGCGCCGTCCGCATCCGCTAATCTACGAGTGCCATATAGGCATGAGTTCTGAGGAGAGGAAAGTCGCCACTTTCGAAGAGTTCAGAAAGAATATATTGCCGAGGGTTAAGAAATTAGGTTATGACACTCTTCAGATAATGGCGCTCCAGGAGCATCCGTACTACGGCTCTTTCGGCTACCAGGTGTCGAATTTCTATGCGCTTAGCTCACGCTTCGGCACGCCAGAAGAGTTTAAGAGGCTCGTGGATGAAGCCCATGGAATGGGCATAGCCGTGGTGATGGACCTTGTTCATTCGCACAGCGTTGACAATGAGCAAGAAGGCCTGAGCCTATTCGACGGCAGGGACGACCTGTATTTCTACCATGGGCCGCAAGGTCATCATCCGGCATGGGGGTCCAGATGCTTCGATTACGGGAAACCCGAGACCGTGCGCTTCCTGCTCAGCAACTGCAAGTTCTGGATTGAGGAATATCATCTGGACGGGTTCCGGTTCGACGGCGTCACGAGCATGTTGTACTGGGATCACGGCCTGGAGAAGGCTTTCGGGGACTACAGGCTTTATTTCGACCAGGGCGTGGACGAGAACGCAGTTACGTACCTGGCTCTTGCTAACATGCTCATAAAAGAGATCAAGCCTTCTGCCATTACGATTGCTGAAGATGTCAGCGGTATGCCCGGCCTGGCTGCACCGATCAATGAATATGGCGTAGGCTTCGGTTTCAGGATGGCTATGGGAATTGCTGATCACTGGATAAAATGGATTAAAGAAAAACGAGACGAAGATTGGAGCACCGGAGAGATGTGGCATGAGCTTACGATAAAGCGTCCGGAGGAGAAGACGATTAGTTACGCAGAGTGTCACGATCAGGCGCTGGTGGGGGATAAAACCATAATCTTCCGTTTGATGGACAAAGAGATGTATTTCCACATGGATAAAGGCTCCAAGGACATGGTCGTGGACAGGGGAATAGCCCTTCACAAACTCATCAGGCTCGTTACCCTTTGCACAGCCGGCGGCGGTTACTTGAATTTCATGGGCAATGAGTTTGGCCATCCGGAATGGATAGACTTCCCTCGCGAAGGAAACGGGTGGAGTTACGAGCATGCCAGGCGGCAGTGGTCTCTTGCCGAGCCAGGCTATCTTCGCTACAAGTATTTGCAGAACTTCGATGAGGCCATGATTCACATGTCCAAACGATTGAATATATTCTCGGGAAACCCTATTCTGCTAAAGTCGGATGAGGAGAAGAAAGTGTTGATTCTCCAGCGTAAAAATGTTATATTTGCATTCAACTTCCATCCTACGGCTTCCTTCGCAGATTATGGGTTCCAAGCTCCTGATGGTGAATGGGATGTGGTCTTAGATTCGGATGCCGCCGAGTTCGATGGTTTTTCCAGGCAGTCTGGGGATGGGCGACACTTTACTGTTGGTGGATTTTTGAAACTTTACCTTCCGACTCGATGCGCGCTAGTTTTGGTGAGAAAGTAACGTTGTTAAAATATTCCGGAATATGGCTTATAT
>Ga0256405_10009370_pt1 | contig 13436 bp, 13 predicted proteins | sample RumenRJG_02DNA_FD_189096 | JGI IMG/M metagenome (GOLD analysis project Ga0256405, IMG submission 189096) | Bovine rumen microbial communities from Lethbridge, Alberta, Canada - RJG_02 | ecosystem: Host-associated > Mammals > Digestive system > Stomach > Rumen | place: Canada: Alberta...
TTCGATACCGGAGCTTCTGACGTTACCATCTCTTCGGTTGAAGCCAACTTCATGTTGAAGAACGGCTATCTGTCCGACAAGGATATCAAGGGGAAGAGATACTATCAGATTGCGAACGGGGAGATCAGTGCGGGCACGATCATCACTTTACGCGAAGTTAAGATCGGCGATGCTGTCTTGAAGAATATCGATGCTTCCGTGGTCAAAAGCCAGAAGGCTCCGCTGCTGCTTGGTCAGAGCGCCATGGAGCGCTTCGGTACCATCACGATTGACAATGCCAATAACAAGCTCATCATCAAGCACTAGCCTATGAACATGTTTGTCATCTGCTGCGTGGCCATTATGGCTATTCTGTTCCTGGTCCAATGGTTCGATTTCCGTTCCCGGGAGCAAGCCAATAGGGCAAATAAGACACTGGACGGGAAAGTAGAATCTCTCCGGAAGACGATGGATGGGACCCTCGTGCGGATCATGCGTCTTGAGGAATCATTGAAAACAAGCAAACGAGAAGAAATCGAGAGAATGGAAACGGATAAAGAAGCCGAGAAGAAACACCTCTCGATCGAGTCCGTTCGCATTGCTCTTCGATACAATGGATACTCTCCGGAGATCAACGGGACAAACGTTGATGACTGGCAAGTCGTAAATTTCAAAATCAATGACACTTCATTCCGGATTGACACATCAAGGCTTCCGTTCCTTACCTTGGAACTGGGGTATAGACTGGATCCGGATAAGGAAGATGTCGAGCTCATGCGTAGAGCAGCTGCGGAAGTGACCGGTGGAATCTTTATCGCCAAAGTCAACATCCATGGGGAAGGGCAAGGCGTTGTGTTCTGTGCCGAATTCCTCTGTGACAACTACATCCACCTGCGTGACAATCTCAAACGCTATCTGGAAATCGTGATTGAGTCTCATAAGCGATTCTTCGAGTTGTATGAAAGCATGAAGGAGGAGAAGCGGAAAGTGCTTGAAGCGGCTCAGTCATTCAAGCCCACAATGGGAGACAATTCATCAAAGAAAGCATTGTCATGACGGGTATTCTATCATCGAAAGAAGTCGGTTTCGTTCTGGTGAGAGCCGGACTCTCCCCGTTTTCACTGGATACCGACGTGTTCCAGATCGTCTATATGGGCGAGAACTATCTCGTCCACACCGACCGACTGCCGGAAATCTATATCGAGAAGAAGGTCCCTTTAGATCTGTTTGAATACAAGAGTGAAAACTGGATAGTGTGTTACGCAATGGACAGGGTCAACCTCCGTCGTTCACCTGTCGTAGTATTCCGTGGAGAAGCATTGGACACGGTTACATTCAGGATTGGAATTAGACCCGAATCAGCGGAAGAGTTCGGCGCTGATCTGGATTCATCATTTGCCAGAATCGAACAGGCCGTTGACGCCTTTGGCCAGGCTTGTGAAATCGCCGTGAGGGATGATGACAAAGATTCAATGGCAGAATTGATAGATAGCTTATCGGATCCATCGTCGGACTCTCCCTGGACCCGGGGAAAGACTATGTCCTAAACAAATAGCATTAACGGCAATCATGGCCCGCCTCCTGTGAGGCGTGAAAGGCAGAGGGCGGGCCGGCCGTTATTTGACAGAAGTCGAAGAAGAAAAAGATAGCTCAACTAGAATAAAGTACGTGAGAGCTTGATACTGTTATGAAAACGAGTAAAGAATTGTACACAAACGCATCCGTCATTATTGGCGGAGCAGTTTGCTCTGTTTTGATGGCAAACAATATTATTGGGAGAATGTCGGATTGGGATCATCCTTCCGTGTTCCCGGGGTTCAGGATCATGTGTGGACTCTGTTTCCCGATTCTCTATTTCTGGGTCGGGACATTGCTTAGGACTTGCATCAAAGATCCCAAGTGGTGGTTCCAGATTATTATAGCCGGCGCTTCCATTTATGGCATGTACTTCTATAGACATTATGCCGAGAATTGGGGATATGCTGATGCTCTCTATCTCTCAATGGCTGGAATCGGTTTCTTAATCCCGCATAAGATCCTTCTATCATCCTCCCAAAACCGAGGTTGGCTTTCTCTTGTGATGATTCTTATATCGGTGTTTTGCTATACAGCGCTAACGACAGTCAAGGACCGACTCTTATGGGGGCCTGTCATTCCGGAGCATCCTGATATGGAACTTATGATGGAAACAATCCTGGTTAACGCAGAGCCTCTGATGGTTATCATAACAACCTACTTTGTAGCTCAATTCGCGTTCTCTGAGATTGGTCAGATACTTGGCTCCCAAGTATGGTTCAGGGGTATCGTTGCAGTTCCCTGTTTATATGCATTCCTGGGCTATTTGAGCAGGTTGATCACTCAACGCCTGTTCTTTGTCGCTATCAACTACGTGTATTTCAGTCCTCTTATGTGGTTTATCGTCCAACCAGTCACCATCTACCTTGTAGTGTTCCTTTTCCGACTTATCCAGGAGCATCGCAAGAGGAAAGAAGATAGGGTTAGTTGGAAGGAACTTGCGAAACTGTAAGCTTGTAATACACTCTAGTCAGTTGCCGTTTATTCAAACCAATTATGAAAAGAATGAGAATCCTGTTAATCCTCCTGATTGCCATCCTTGTAATCACCCTTGCAAAGACAATCTGGGTTGCGGTCATGACAAAGAGTATCGGTTCGTTTGAAACTGAACGAAAAGATATTCTTTCGAGACGCAATTTCCTCTTGGAGAGAGTGATCACTGAACCAAATAAGCTTATTGAAGCGATGCCTTCAGCCATTGGTGCTCATTACCAAGGGGAATGGGCCATCTATTCCACCTCTATGCTGTCGGCCGCATTGGTGAATACGGCGATCATCTATCCAGATACCCGAGAAGAGGCTGTTACAGCAATAGACAGCCTGATTCGGATAACCATGTCTCCAGAACTGAGGTGGTATGATGCCTCCACCTGGAGAGAAGACCCACTCGAAACACTCAGCGGGAACAATAGCCATATCTCCTACATAAGCCTTCTTGCGTGGATGATTAGCGGATACAAAACAATTGGAGGAGACGGGCGGTACGACAGCCTTTTTGACTCTCTTTGCGAAGCCATGGCGAGAAGACTTAGGAGTAGCCCGAATTTCAATGTTACCACATTCCCGGGATCTACGGTTTTTATTCCTGATGTCCTCGTCGCCATTGTTGCCCTTTCCAACTACGCCAAATTGAACGGAGGTAAGTACAGGGATGTTGTAGATGCTTGGTTGGCAAACATGAAGGCTAACCACATTGACCCCAAGACGGGGTTGATAGCATCAGTCCTCAGAGACAGCCAGCGTAAAGGAAAGGGACGCGCCTTGATGGGGTCTTACACCTCTCTCAGCGTATACTATCTCACTTTCGTCGATGAAGAGTTTGCCAGAGAGCAGTATGAACTGCTGAAGAAGTCATTCTACAAGAAAGGCCTGTTCTCCGGCCTAAGGGAAAAGATTAAGGGTTCCAAGGGAGGATACTATATGCTCGACTCGGGGCCTGTGCTCTTCGGTCTTAGCCCCAGTGGGACGGCTTTCGGCATCGGAGGCGCCACCTATTTCGGAGATGATGAAACAAGACGGCAGTTCCTGGGGACAGGGGAGTGGGCAGGATTCACTGTAACAGGAAAAGATTCTCGTCATTACCTTCTTGCGGATATTGCACTCGTCGGCGAAGCTATAACGCTGGCTATGCGAACGGCTGTGCCATGGTACGAGAAACGGACTCACTAATGTGCAAGGTAATGGCAAAGGATTTTAGAGGGAAGAAAAAACAGGAGCTGGAACCGGTGACGGCTGCCGCCAACGAGACGGGCAACCGTCCACCGCATGCTCCAGAAATAGAGGAAGCCGTCATCGGTGCGATGATGGTTGACAGCGAGTGCGTCTATCCCGCAATAGAGACACTGACCGAAAGGAGCTTCTACACCCCGAAAATGCGTCTCATCTTCAATGCGATTCTGTCTTTGTTCAACGACCGGTCAGCAATCGACATAATGACGGTTTCGGAACAACTGAGGGAAGATGGGGTTCTGGACGAGGTGGGCGGACCTGCAAAACTCGCGGCCTTAACTACAAACGTCGGTTCAGCCGCCAACGTTGAGTACTACATTAAGATACTCCAGCAGAAGACAATCCAGCGGGACCTGATCGGTGCTGGATACGGAATTCTGAAGAAGGCATTTGATGAGACATATGATGTGGACCGACTCATGGAAGAGTCGCAGACCGAAGTATACAATGCGATACAAGGGAACATGCGGAGCGCTTATACTGATCTTAGCGTCGCAATTAACCTTGCTCTTGACCGTATCCAACGCTCCCAGCAATCCACTGGTCTTACTGGTATCCCATCCGGTTTCCCTACGCTGGATAAGATTACCATGGGCTGGCAGGAAGGGAACCTTATCGTCATTGGTGCCCGCCCCGGTCACGGGAAAACGGCCATTGCCCTGAACATGGCCAGGAGTGCGGCGGTAGACCACAACATACCCACGGCATTCTTTACACTGGAGATGACATCCCTGGAACTAGCTGACCGTATCATCGGAACAGAGACCGGATTGTCATCGGATAAAAGGAAAGGCCGGGTGAAGATGCGAGACGAAGAGTGGGGGCAGTTGGAGCGTGGCCTTGCTAGGGCGACCAAGGCTCCTCTTTACATTGATGAGACTCCGGGGCTTACCATTTCCGAGTTCACATCTAAGATCAAGAGGATGAAAGCAGAAAAGGATATCAAGATCGCATTTGTCGACTACCTTCAGCTCATGCATGTTTCAGCCGCATTTGCCCAATACCGGGCACTTGAGATAGGGGAGATCTCACGCCAGTTAAAGGAGACCGCAAAAGAACTCAAGATCCCCATCATTGCCCTGGCTCAGTTAAACCGTAACCTCACAGCTAGAATCGGAACGAGCAACGGAAGGCCGAGATTGAGTGACCTCAAGGATTCCGGATCAATCGAGCAGGATGCCGACATGGTGCTATTCATTCATCGACCGGCACTCCTTGGGCTGTCTGAAGAGACGGAAGACCAAGCGGAACTCATCATTGAGAAAAACCGCTCCGGTGAGACGGCCATCATCAAGATGACGTTCAACGGAGACCAGGTGAAGTTTACGGATAATGCCGTTTCGCTCCAAAGCTATGCCGACGCTATTGCTGAAAAGCAGAAGTCAGCTCCAACGACTCCGGCATCCTGGGATATGGTATCAGGAATAGTGGGGAGCTACAATCCTTTCGACTCCTTTGAAGGGAATCAACAGTTTTAACAATGAATAAAATATATCAATGATTATGCAGTGGTATTTGGAGAGTACGCCAGTTCATATTGGCGATGCCATTAATAAGACGCTGGAGATTGTCGAGAAGGATCAGGATCCGTTCTACGGAATCCCGTCCGGATTCGTGTCTTTGGATCGGCTTACCCATGGTTGGCAACCGCGAGAGCTTACTGTAATCGCAGCACGTCCTGCTGTTGGCAAAACTGCTTTCGCACTCAGTATAGCACGCAATGCCGCAGTAGATTTTAGTATTCCCACAGCTTTCTTCTCTCTTGAAATGTCCACAGTATCGTTAACGAGAAGATTGATTCTGTCAGAATCGGGAGTTGGCTATGGGAAGCTACGCGGAGTCGAAAAGATCGAAAGTGCTGACTGGTTCCAAATGGAATCATCCCTTTCAAAACTGTCGAAAGCTCCGCTGTATATTGATGATACATGCGCATTGACCCCGGAGGAGTTTATGAAGAAGGTTAAGGAGCTCATTGTCCAACATGGGGTCAGGTTAATCATTGTCGATTACATCCACTTGATGAGTCATGTAGAACGGGCTGAATCATTACGTGAAAAAGATGATGAAGTGCTTCTTTGTCTAAAAGAGGCTGCTATGGTCTATGGTGTTTCTGTCATAGCCATCTCATTCATTAAACGACCAATCCGGAAGAATTATTCGAGACCTATCTTGACTGATTTGGATGCATATTGTCCTTCAGCTGTTGACTATGCTGACAAGATAATCCTGCTGCATAGGCCGTCATTCTTATCCCCTGAAATGGGTGACGGAAATACAGACATCCTCCAAGTGGATCTTGCCAAGAACAAAGTCGGTGATATTGGTTCATTTGATTTGTTCTTGGATAAAGAGAGGGGGATAGTCATTGAACCAGGGATTTACGATGAAACTGATCATAACAACTAGGATTTAGATTGTTTAGCGCTCTTTGACATACCGGGATGTTATTTTGACCTTCGTCCGTCATAGTTGACGGATGTCCGGGTAAACCGGACAGGAACGCGTACCCAGCAGCTGCCGTCCGCAACGTCAAATGCTTTGCCGTTACGGACGCGGATATGATCGGCTTTGCCGACATTCTTTATTAGAAAAAAGTCCCGGTATGTCTAAGGCGCATTATAAATGATATGATGAGAGATACAGCCACTGATAAGCCAAGTCCGGTTTCGGCCATTGAGCTCCTTGAAGCGCTCAATGTAGCGAAGGTTTGCGAGTATGGCGCTGGTGCCTGGCCGTTTACGATGGCTCAGATGCTGCATTTCGCCAATCCAAGAAAGAGCTTTGTCAATTATCTCCATAAGACTGTTCCGAAAAAATCCGGTGGGGTGAGGGAGATATCCTCTCCCTCATGGATGTTGAAAATGTTTCAGGCGGCTGCTGGAAGGATGCTGCAGGACTATTACGAGGCCCCTAGTTCGGTAACTGGTTTCGTTCCTGGACGATCCGTCGTAGACAATGCATCAAAACATATAAGGCGGAACTACGTGTACAACGCCGATCTGAAAGACTTCTTTCCGAGCATTACCCGAAAAAGAGTGAAGTCTGCCTTGATGCATCCTCCGTTCTCTTTCGGAGCGGAGGCGGCACATCTGCTCTCCGGAATCTGCTGTGCGCATGCTGATCTTGCTCGAAATGGTCGGGAAATACATTGGGAAATCCGACGATATCGATGGGAAGGCATCGAAAGGAAAGCAGAGGATTACCCAACTGAAGTGCCCGCAACACTTCCCCAGGGTGCACCATCTTCACCGGTACTCTCCAATGCCGTATGTATCCGGCTTGACAGAAGGCTCGCCGGACTGGCCAGGCAATATGAGGCAACCTATTCACGTTATGCTGATGATATTACCTTCAGCAGCAATCACAACGTTTTCCAGGAAGGCTATTCTTTCCTGAAAGAGTTTCGCAGGATAATTGTCGATGAGGGCTTCACGTTGAATGAGGCAAAACTCCGCCTTCAAGAGAAGGGACAACGCCAAGAGGTGACCGGCCTTGTCGTTAATAGCAAGGTCAATGTGTGCAGGAAATATATCCGCGATATAGAGAACCTCCTTTACATTTGGGAACGGTATGGTGTGGATGCTGCATATGCACGGTTTCTTAAACATAGCATGGAATGGCGAAAAGTAAATGATGGCATTTCATATGATACAGTCATTTTCCGTCCGCACATGGTCGAAACGGTAGGGGGACGCCTGGCATATCTCCGGATGGTGCGCGGAAAAGATGATCCAGTATGGTCTAAACTCAATAACAGGTTCATGAAACTCAAGGAACAGTATGAAAGCAGGGGAGTCATCGGGAATCCTGTCCGGATCCTCCATAGTTGGACCATCAAGCGTTTTGAACAGTTGAGCAGCATCGAGCTTCATTACGGAGACCCTTTCGGCTATATTGAATTCCTGCGCGAAAATGAAACTCCCAAGCTAAACCGAAACTTTTACATAGAGAAAAACGGGCATAAAACATATGTGCATCCAAGCCGTTACTGTAAAACACGTCTGATGAGAGTGCTGGAGAAGGGTGACTTAAAGGAGTTCGATCGGCTGAAGTCAGAATTCCGGATAGGTCTATGCGTTATGAGCCCGTCAAAGAATCATGAACATCTTTTGGGCCTCCTTCCTGACGATTATAATGAGGCTGAGATTGAGCGCATGAAGTCTGAGCTCCAACTAGAAGAGCAAGAGCGCGCCCGTAGCTTGAACCGCACTTTCAGCAATCTGGATGTATATTGGAAAATCTTCCGTCGACCGCCAGACATTGAGGACTTACCATATTAAACGTTCATAGAAATACTAATGAATCATGAAAGCTTTGCTGTTAACCTTATTGATTACAGGGATTATTATCCTGCTTGTCATCGTTGTTGTGAGACTCCAGAAAAGCATTGATGGAGAATCTATTAAGCCTTCCGAGGTTGGATTGATCGCCGATCTCGACCTGGATGAGTCTTATCAACTGGATTGTATTCTTCGCGCAACCTGGGCATATTTTGACTTACATCCGCGGACATTAGAATTAACTGAAATACACTCAATAATTAACGATAACGCATGTCAGATATTCGAGGAATACGGGGAGTCTGAAGAGAGGACTACTGTTGTTCTCTTCAGCTTGAGTGATTCATTCGCAGCTCCAGACTATTTGAAGGTTGAAGGGGGAGTGGCAAGAATGGAGTTTAAGGGGGGCGAAGCGAGGCGGAAAGTGGTGATAGTCATTAAAGAGATTCTTCAGATCACAGAGGAGTCTCGGGTCCCGTACCAGCTGGCAGGGTCCGATGGGCCCATAAGATTCTTTTTAAGATAATCTATGAATCGCTCTGTTTGACTGAGATAAATATCCATTAATAAACACAATTGTTCGAGATATGAAAGCATGGGGACACAATGTTACTGAATTTGGTGAGGAAGAGTCAGGTATTCTTATTGATCAAGACATCGTTGCATGCCAAATCGCTGAAGGCGGGGCTATGGGATACCATGGCGGAGTCTTCCTGATATCCTCATCTGGAAAAGTTTATTTTACTTGTCTATTGGAGCCGACGGGCTGGTCAGGATACCGCAAGTATACACCTCGACTTGTTTTGGAAAAGGTCTTTCCACCATTAAAAGAATTCGAGTGTGGACTTATGGGCCATGGTGTTAGTTCCCCCGGTGGATTCAGACACGAATATCTCGGGATGGGAAACCACCTCCTCATTAAAGAAAACATTTTTAATGATTTCCAGAAACTGGCCGCCATCAGAACAGAAGAGAAGCCGGATAGTATCCTATATAATCTTTGGATGGATGTTGTTTGTGATATTCTTGCAAAAACACAATAGAAGTTCGCGTACTCTCAAGACTCTTTAATTGATGTCAACAGATGGAGCCTTGCCTAAAATAAACTCTCTCTTTATTCTATTCCATGAATAGGTGGCATAAGAATTCGAGCTAGAGCCTGTGGTAATGAATGCTTGACAGATATCTTCGATAGAGGATGCCGATCCGGCAAAGTAAGACTTTACCTGGGCAATTGCGTCAGCCTCCAGTCCAAGTTGTTCAGACATGTAGTCAAAGATCGACGAGCCTCTCTCAGTACGCATCAGATCCTTCGTTCTTTCCTTGAATTCGTTCTCGACTTGGGCTACATAACTCCGCGCTCCTTCCCGATTGTCCTTAGTTTGACCGATGGCATATACAGTCCGCATTGCGTCGTTCAATGGACGGAGAGCCTTGTCGGTAAGCGCCGCAACGCGATAGGAATGCAGGAGAGTCTCTTCTCCGAGTTCCTTGGCTTTTTCATCGAGCCATTTGTTGCAGCGGATAGCAATGGAGACAGCCTTTTCTCTGAGTGGATTAAAGTAGGCCTTATGCTCATTAATGGGTACATTAGTCCCATCATACACCTGCCCGAGATAGCAGAACTTTGTCTCCGGGGACTTCTCCTCAGCCACTGATTCCAACGTCATCATATCGTCTTCGGCGGTATAGAACTCTTCAAGGATCCGGGCGTTCTCTTCAGTAAAGAGTGTTTCATCCGGTTCTGATATCGCGTCTGTATTCTCAGGCTCATAGTCTTCTGGCATGAGGAAGAGGCGATACTGACCGAACCAATTCAGAAAGGCAGGCGTACCGTTCTCAAACTCATTTGTAATCTCTTCCGGTGTGATATCCTTCTTCCTGTCAAAAACTGTAGCGCCCGGATCAATGATCTGCTTTATTTCCATCGGGATGTCATTGAAGATCTCATTGACCAGACCGTTCTGGAAGTAATCAATCGCAGGACTGTTGTCCCAATTCGTTTCAACAACCGGATAAGAACGGATTGCCTTCACGCGCTCGCCCATCGAAGGATGTGTATCAGCCTTGTCTGCTGAGCTGATTCTGGATTCCACACGGGACAAAGGCTCAGAGAAATGAGTGGCAGGCGTGATTGTCTCATGAGTGCGGCCGTCTATTCCTTTGAAAAATGCTTCATACACAGGCAGGACTGCATCTGGAGAACGCTTGTCGTTGACCTGATAGGAATAAAGCAGGGAATAGAAGTCACTCCATCTGTCGGAGATGCGGTCAAGTTTGCACAAAGCAGAGATGCTGCCGTCCGTTCCTGCAACGTGCTGCGAATAGTGGTCAGCATCAAACTCCTGGGCGCGGGAAAGAATGCCGTTGTATGGCGCGATCTTGTGATATTGCTTAGTCATGACCTTTCCGGCAAACCGGACATAGCCCCTCGCCAACTTAGCAGTGGAGTTCTCCGACTGCTCCGCATCATCAATCGCGCGCGCAATCGAAGCGCAGATAAACTCGGACAGGTTGGCTGTCCTATTAGTCTGGACCGACTTCTGGGTGAAATGACCGAATTCGTGACTGAGGATAGACTTTAGCTCTGTCTTATTCATCCCGTACAGGAGGGGAAGACCGACTGTCAGGTTCTGCCGCCCAGTGAAGATATATCCGAGCAGGCTAGGGTAGTAGACATATGCGTTGCACTCGTCAGAAACTCGCACATGCTTCGGTTGGAGGCAGTCTACCTTGCTTACCACTTCATCGATAAGTGCGAAAAGTTCCGGATGATCCTTCCTAAAGATCTCCTTGCCTTTGCTCTTCGGTCGCTTAAATATCTTGAAAAGTGGCTTCAGGACAACTACAAGGCAGTAACCAGCCGCACCTATAACAAGCAGACCATATGCGACAAGCCTGCCATACAGCGCATCGCTGAGGTACAGCCCCCATAGAATCAAAGCGATAACAGCCGTTACAACCAGAAAAAGGAGGATTGTCAAAAGAATAAGAAGCGAATATACTCCAATTAGCCCGTTAACCTTTTTCCTGACAGTATTTGCCAATGTGGTGAGATCTGTTCTTTCGTTTAATTCCATTTGTGTTGATGTTTTCTGGTTATTAGTTTAGTGCTTCAGGATATGCTATTTGTGCTGGTCAAGCCCATTCGAAGTTCTCCTTCCCGGCTCCGACCTCGAAGTGATACTTGACGATGCCGAGATCCATTTTGCTATAGCCGACCATGGAGAAGAGGGGCTTGGCCGCAACCTTGGGGACCTTGCTGTAGTCCCGGAAGCCCAGATACTCCAGATAGAACTTCTGCTGGTTGACAGCGGTTGGAGCCAGGACTGCTGCATCGATTCCTTTGTTGAACCACTTCGGCGTGACGTCGCTGGCGTTGCTGATCTCCTTTACATCCTTTACCTTGTGGCCTTTTCCCTGCGTCTCTCCATAGCCCATGGCGATGTAGCAGCCTATCTTCTCACCGTCGGCCAGTTCATAGGTACCGGCAACCTTCCTGTAGCTGAGTCCCGCCCAGCAGGAATTCAGTCCCAGGGTCTGGGCAAGCAGGACAAGCTGTTCACCATAATAGCCGATCTTCTCATCCAAATCTTCGCCCTTCTTTCCGGCCATGACCAGGTAGTTCTTCACCCCGGAGAAGGAGCCGTATGCCATCGGACCGCTGAAGGCCTTGGGCTCATCCGTCACCAGCTGGATGTGCAGCCCTGCCTCTTCATTGATTTCCCGGATCCGGTTCAGTAGGGTAGTGAGGATCTCCTCCGGGATGGGCTCATCCTTGTATTTGCGCACGGAGTGCCGTGCAGCGATTGCTTCCAGCAAAGTCATATTTCTTTCCCTTTGTTATTCCTGTTCATCAGATTCGTGCCGGGATCCTGAAGTGGGTTTCCGGTTCGGTTCCACTCCGGCCCGTCTCAGCACACGGAAGACGCTCGTACGGCTCTTGTAGCCGCTGACCTTCCAGATGTCCTCGACCTGGTGACCGGCCTTGTACATGTTCACGATCATTTTCTCCTTGTCCATCCTGAGCTTGGTCTTGGGCGTTACGACCTGGTCTTTCCGAAGACGCAGCACTCTGGCGGAGGAGCGGCGGACGGATACCGTCTCTGCGGGGAGACTTCCGATTGCATCTAGGATAGCGACAGCAGTAGTATCGGGGAAGAGCTCGCCTGATGTGTCAATCCTGTCGTGAATGCTGATAAGGCGGAGACCGTAGGCCTTCCGGAGATCCAGGAAAGCCCCGAGCTCCCTGAGGCCGCGGACCGCATTGCTGAGCTTGCTCACGACAATCGTGTCGCCCTTGCCGATCCCGGCGATCATCTTCCGCCACTGTGGACGCATCTTCTCCTGGATGGCTTCCTCCTCGATGATCCGGTCGCATCTGAATTCCTTCATCCAGGCGAGGTCTTCGTCACGGGTGGACAGGGATCGTGAGAGAAACAGATAACCAATCTTTGCCATACGTGTGATTCTTGTTTGTCAACGAAGATACAAATTATTGGCGACAATCCAAATGGTACAATGCATTATGTATCATCCCGAACCCGTTGAATCTTCCGCACTTATCCGGTAGAAGTGTCGTCATCCCGGGTTCCACTCTGCCATTAGACCAGATTAAAAATGTCGCGAAAACGCTTGCAGTTTATGAAAAATATCTATATTTGCAAAGCGGCTAAATAATTGATATACAATGATTTAGTATAGTCCAGCAGTACAGTCTGGACTGGTACGCAGAGGACTTTGGAGACGGGAAGGGGAGAGCCCGGAGAGATTGAAAAGAAGGGAAAGAAAGTGATGAGGGTTCCGGTTTCACTTCCTGCCTGCCCGGGGATGAAAGCCCGGCTGATATCCGGAAAGAAAGTACCATTCCGCGACAGGGGATGAACCATAAACGCGAAAGATATGATACCTCAGGAAATCGAAAAATTCCGCCTGCTGGCCCCGATGCAGATACCGGAGCTGTTCAACCCGGACCGTCTGGATTCGGTCGACGACTACGGGGACTACGCCCTTCTCTCTTACTCGCTCAGAACGCCGATGCCGATGGAGAAGGTCCTCGACAGGATGGAGGACGGGATGAACCTCTGTATCCTCTACCATGTCCTGACCTCTTCGGCGGCCGAAGCCGGCGAGCACAGCTGCGGCTACACCAGCCCGATGAACGGGACGATGTACAAGGTCAACGCTCAGACGGGAAAGGGCGGCCTGGTCCGTGCCATCTATGTCTACATCTTCGACTCCCTGGAAGTGATGCTGGAGTACCTGAAGGAAGACCTCGAACAGCATACGGGAACCTTCATCGTCAAGACCGGGATGAGCCTTCCCCAGTTGGTAGCTGACTTCATGTGATGCCATGACCAGACGGCATCTTTG
>Ga0256405_10009371_pt1 | contig 13435 bp, 15 predicted proteins | sample RumenRJG_02DNA_FD_189096 | JGI IMG/M metagenome (GOLD analysis project Ga0256405, IMG submission 189096) | Bovine rumen microbial communities from Lethbridge, Alberta, Canada - RJG_02 | ecosystem: Host-associated > Mammals > Digestive system > Stomach > Rumen | place: Canada: Alberta...
AATAAAGCAGGAAGGGAGAAAATGAAGGCATGAAGCTAAAGGCAGCAGCCCGACCGGGGCGCCCGATCATAAGCGGCACCCGATCAATAACGGCAGAATTTGCAATAGACGACACCGGCGACATGAACGCCCAAATAGTCGAAGCAAAAGCACTTATGAAAGACCTATTAGCACGCCCGGGCATTAACCAAGTGGAAGGCATTTTTAAAATAGCCGGAGCGCCTGGCAATGGTACAAGCGTGATTATAGGCAGATAGGATTTTTAAAAATCCAAAAACACACATATTAATAACAAGCAAGTTGTTAAGGCGGCAGCAGGTGCCCCCAATGCCTGGAGCCGCCAATTTAACAAAATTGGAAGGCTAGAAGGCTTTTAAAATGACAGCCCCCCCCTATCATTTTTGATAGGGCTTTAATAAATCACTAGAATATATTATATTTAATATAAATATTCTATCTTTCTAACCGACCAACTAAAGAAAGACAGAAAATAAACACAAACAAGGACAAAGTTATTATGATTATTAACGACACCTTTAGACGCACCATAAAAGGGAGCGGCTATTTAAGTAGCACCGAAATATTAGTATTTGATGCTTTAATCTCATACGCAAACGCAAACACCGGCGTTTGTTTTCCCAAGATCAACACATTAGTAGACCAATGCCAAAAGAGCGCCGCCACAATTAGAAGGGCGCTTAATGAGCTTGTAAAAAAAGAAGTAGTGACAAAAAAGGCACGTTTTAACCCTATACACAAGGGGCAAACGTCTAATTTTTATGCTTTAAATTTAAATAACGATTTTTGGAACGATAAGGCGAACACCTATTTAGAGCAAAAAAATAAAGGGTGCCACCGACCAAGCGAAACCCTTTATCACATAAACAAGGCTAAAGACGATGATTATAAAGTCGCCCTTGCTAAGTCTTACAATAATCCGTATACGGGAATTTGTCAAACCGAAAAACGCCCGGAAACCGCTAAAATAAAGGAAACAGAGTCCAAAAACGCACGTAAAACCGTCATAAGTGCACCCATTGAGACACCAAAAGAAAAAATTTGTATGGAGCAAATCAAAATTGATTATAAGTATGACGATCTATTAAAGGCGTGCCCTGGCAATGAAAGCATCATAGCCCCATTGTTTGACGTAATCCATAGAGTTTTTAACAGCAATGAAGCTAATATAATAATCAATACACACAACCAAAAGCCGACAGCGTGGGTTATTGACCGCATCAAGAGACTAACAGCGGACAACCTGGCGCAGATCATAGAACGCATAGCAGCAGGCACCGAGAAAATAAAAAACATCGGGGCTTATTTGCTCACGTGTTTATGCGGATTTATAGACGTGGCACCGATCAACAAGCAGAGAGCGACCAACGCCGAAACCGTAGCACCTGGCGCAGATCATGAGAACATGACAGCAGAGCCGGACAGCATCAACAGCAGAGCCGGACAGAGCACCACGGCGGCACGATCTAACACCATGCCATATTATCAGAGACGGCAGCAGCCGACGGCATTAAGGGCGATGATTGAACAAGTGAACCGAAGCGAAAATGTTATAGACCTTGACGCCATGTTAAGCGCCGACCCGTATAGGTTCCGCAGACCGAGAACGGCGCCGACGGTATAAAACCGACACAAATTAGCGCACCAATAGCGCCCGGAGAGCATAGCAGGCGGCACGATCTAAGACCCTGGAGACCTTCCAAAGTCCGCAGATCATGAAGGACAGCGCCGCAGGAAGTGGGGCAACCATGTTTAAAAAGCAAATGAAGTATATTGTTACGGCGATCTATAAGGACGACGGGGCACCCGAAAAATATTACCGGGACACCCTGGAGCAATGCCAAACGCTAGAGCGTGAGTTATTGGACGATGAAGAAATAGAGACCGTTTATATAACCGATGAACCGCAGGAAGTGGAACTAATGCCATGATCTAACGCCCTGGCACCTTCCAAGAACCAAGGACGGCAGCAGGCACACCCCGGAAACACCGCCGGAACAATTCAATAATCGAGTTTAACGAATAAATTTGCTGAAAAATGCGACTTGAACGGGGCGACAATATCCCGGAAATAAGCAGGCGGCAAGCTCGAACGAAGCACGGGGGAAAGCCTGGAAGCGAAAGAAAACCCAAGGAAAGCGGAACGGCTTAAACATAGTCATGTATACATGCCTTTATGGATATATACATAACCCCGGGGGCGTGTAGGTACTTCCTAGGGGTATACCGCCCTGCGGGTACGATGAGCCGCATAGTTTTAGGCTATACAATAAAAAAATTTTGCGCACTTCCTTCCGCTTTTTTCACCGGGGTATAAAAAAAGGTTCCTTGGAGTGCCCCCGAAAATCAGCAAGGAAAAAAGAGGAAGTGAAACCAGGGCATAGGCTAAAAATTGGAAGCGGAACCGAGGAAACGCAAAAGAGACACACGCCGGACGATCTAAGCCCCTGGAAGCTTCCACGGCACCGCCTGGAGAGCATGAAGGACGGGGAACCAAGACGAACGAAATTTATAAAAAGTGGATCCCATTTTTATATTTTCGCAAATCATGAGCATAGCAGGAACGAAAGAGCCGGAACCGCTAAAAAAGACTCATTTAGGCTTATTTAGTGTTTAGACGGGGAAAACATCGGAAACAGACAAAAAGACCCGGGAAAGCGGCAGGACGTGAGCCACGGGAACCAATGCGGCGCCGATCTATTACCCTGGCGCCTTCCACGCATCGGCAGAGCATAAAGGAAGGCAAGGAAACGCAAACGGCTTTTATAAGGTGCTGCCGACATATCAAAAGGACTTAGACGGGCACATAAGCCCGTTTTTTTGTTATCAAAATGCCGGTTTATGTTATCAGAGAGCCGAAAACCGTTTAAAAAGCTTGTTTAGGCTTGTTTAAGCTTGTCTATGTGCTAGACGGGGAAATAACCGAAAAAGCCATAAAAAGCCCGGGAAAGCGGCAGGACGTGAGCCGCAGGGCGTGAAAAATCGTTTATTTGAAATTAACTATATTAGCAAGCAAGGGGACGTGTACAGACACACGACCCATTTTTTTTATTTAGGGCAGACCCTAAAACCCTAAAAACGAGACCCGGACACGATGAAAAAAACGGCGAAAAAGTAAAAGCATTGAACAAACAAAAATACTTTTTTATCGCTATCACCAAACAACAAAAATCAGATTTTAGAAGCGTGCCCGGAAACTAAAAACCGCAAAAAATTTGAATGAGACAAACCCCAAAATTATAAAAATTCTGCCGGACAGCTGCCGAAAAAATCAAAAAATCATATGAGCAACCCAACAATATTTTTTAAAAAAGTTTCTGAAAGTGTCCGGGAATTTTTGGAAAAATCGAAACCCGGAGACCTTCCAAAAGTCTAAAAATCATGAAGGACGGCACCGCCTGGAGAGACAAGCGCCCGGAATGATCTAAGCCCCTGGAAGCTTCCACGGACACCGGCAGAGCGTGAGCGACCGCCGGAGATCATGAGAGCCGACAGCGTGAGACCTTCCACGCATCGGCAGGGACAGCCCCAACAGACCCCAACAGACCCAAACAGACCCCCGGGCGGCATGATCTAACGCCCTGGCATTACATGAGAACCAAAGGCGGCAGCAGGCGCACCCGATCAATTAAGACCATGAGCAAAAGAGCCGGAACCGCTAAAAAGACTCATTTAGGCTTATTTAGTGTTTAGACGGGGAAAACATCGGAAACGGACAAAAAGACCCGGGAAAGCGGCAAGACGTGAGCCACGGGCATAAAAAAAGCGCCCCGGGGAGAGCGTGGGCGCATTATAAGGAAATAGATTTATATTAAATATCAACCGCCCGAGAACCCCCCGGGCGGCGTATCCTTGAAGCCGTATGACCTATAAAAGCCGGGGCATCAAAGAAACAATCACACGCAAATATAATAAACCTGGAAGCTTAAAAAAGTAAACATATATTTATATAAATATCATCATACATATAAGCACATAACAATATTATTATAAAAATATAAACATAAACATATATACATGTATATAAACATAAAAGAAACCGCATAAAATAAGGGAAAAACGGACATTTTAAAGCCGTAAAAATGTTATTTGTGAATAAAGCCAATATGAAATAATATGAAAAATAATATTGAATAATTTCAAAGACCGTAATAAGATAAATATAAGCTTTATAGCAATCAGCGAAAAGCAAAAAAATAAGCTTATAGGGACAGCCTGGACAGCGAAAACCCTATAAGCTAGCAACCACCAAACCGGCGGCACAATCATATTATAGCAGAGCCGCCCACAAACTGAAAAGAGGGCAAACAATGGACACAAGCAAAACACTTATTATTTGCATCGTACCAGGCGCAACCAATGAAATACGCCACGACATTATTACCGGCACCACCGTTATATTAGCAGCGGACGAAGCAAACGCCATAAAGGTAATCGAGAACGGACAGGAACGGGGATATATTGAAAAGGACAAGACCGGCGCCGAAATACTAGCAGAGAGACGGGCGCAGGGGTTCAAAAGCTTTTATGAGAAGCTGGAGAGCGACCCGGAATTAAAACAGCCTATTTCTGAAATAATCGAAACAATGAAAGAACTAAATAACGATCAATAAAAGGACGGGGGCAAATATGGAAGCAATCACACGCACGCACCAGGACGCCACCACCACGGCGCAGATATACCCGATCAATAGCGCCATACGTGGCGATCTAACACCGACATCATATTATCACGACTTTTTTTCATTCTTAGATGTATCAGACAAAAGCACCGAAACATATACAAGGAACCTAAACAAATTTAGCGACTACATGACAGAGAACCGCATAACACGCCCGACCCGTGACGATATTTTGAGATATAGGGACTATTTGACCGCCAAAGGGCTAAAGGCAACCACCGTAAAGGCTTATATACAAGTCGTAAAGCTATTTTTTGAGTGGCTAGACACTAACGGCATGTATGCGAATGTAGCAACCCACGTAAAAACTAAGAAAATCAGCAAGAACCATAAAAGGGGCTATTTGAGCGTTACACAATGCCGGGAACTCATAAACGAAATTGACGCCGACAAGCTAGAAGGCAAGCGCAACAAGGCTATATGTTTACTCATGATAACATGTGCTTTACGTTGCATAGAGGTAAGCCGGGCAAACATAGAGGATTTAAGGACACTAGGAGCCAACACCGTTTTATTTGTGCAAGGCAAGGGCAGGGACGACAAGGGCGAATTTGTGAAGGTACCGCCACAAACTGAAAGAGCTATAAGGGACTACCTGGAAGCAAGGGCAGAGACCGACATAAGCGCCCCGCTATTTGCTACATGCTCAAAGAACTACCACGGGGAACGCATCAGCACCCGGAGCATATCCAAAATATGCAAAAACAGCATGAAGGCAATAGGCTTAAACCGCAGCGACCTAACGGCGCATAGTTTTAGACATACGGGCGTGAGCTTGTCACTATTCAACGGGCAGGAGCTTAGAGACGTGAGCAAATACGCAAGACATGCGGACATAAGCACAACAGAAATATACGACCATGAAATAGACACCCACAATAATACGTGTAGTGAAGCCGTAGCAGCGGCGATATTTGCATAAAAGAGGATCCATTTTTATAAGCACCTGGCGCAGATCATGAGCGCCGGGCGCATCTGAAAGAGTGAAAGACCATGAAAATAATAGCAAGCGGCAACAACAAAGGCGGGGCAGGTAAGACCACAAACGCCATCGAGATAACATACGGACTTCATAAAAGGGGCTATAAGGTTTTATTAGTTGACCTAGACGGACAGCGAAACGCCACCATAGCACTAGGACAAAAGGACGCAAACCCGACAATATATGACGCATTGACCGGCAGGACGGACATAAAAGAGACGATAATAAGCACCACCGCCGGCGATTTAATACCGGCATCGGCGAACCTTGACACCCTGGCGCAGGCATTGACCGGGGACGGCAGGGAATACACACTAAAAAAGGCATTGGAGCCAATAGCGGGCGACTATGATTTTATTGTGCTAGACCTTCCACCGGCAATAAATGCGGCAAGCACCAACGCACTAGCAGCCGCCGACACGTTGTTAATAGCGGCAAAAGCCGAAGCCTTCCACCTTGAAGGCGTGGGGGCACTATTCCAAAACGTGGAGACCATAAAGAGACATTGCAACAATGATCTAAAGATACAAGGAATCATAATAACCCAATACCGGCAAGCCCTGGCACTTAACAAAGCAATGTACGAAAACGCCGGACGCATAGCCGCACAACTAGGGGCGAAGCTCTACAAGCCTATTAGAGAGTGCACCAAGGTAAAGGAAGCGCAGGCGCTACATAAAAGCGTTTATGAGTATGCCCCACGATGTAACGCCGTTAAGGACTATGAGACTCTTATAAATGATCTATTAGAGGATTTTAAAAAATGATACTCAAAGGATTCTATATAAAGATGTTGGCGCATTGGAGCCCTTAGATTGAGTATGAAACACACCCGGACACCATGAACAAATTGAACAAATTAAAACAAGCATAACCAAGAGCCGGACACCTGGAGCGACAAACAGCGCACCCGGCACCGGCTTTATTAAGGGGGGTGAGAAACAAGCGAAAATAAAAACGCCGTGGGGGCGGCATGATCTAACAACAATAAACAACGAAAGCGAGTTATTAAGATATGAGCAACAAAGAAACATTTGAGACACCGGCAAGCGCATTTATAACCATGCCGGAAACTGAAAAAGAAACAGAGCACCAGGCGCAAGGAACCGCCGACACCACGGAAACAGCCGGAGACTATGAAGCGTTAAGAAATGAGCTTATAAACCCTAAAAAGAAAAAGGAACCGGCAAAAGAAACCCGATCTAAACACGTACAAGCATTATTAACACCGTCACTTTATAAAGACGTCGAGAAAATAGCCAAAAAGCACCGGGACAGCGTGAACGGCATCATAAATAAAGCGCTAATGCTCTATGTATTGGAGCAAAAGCAGAATGAAAAGAGAGACAAATAACAGCTATTTAACATTAACCGAAGTCGCCGAAGTAATGAAAATCACACGGCGCACCGTATACAACTACATAAAAGCCGGCATATTGAAATATAGCAGAGTCGGCAGACAATACCGCATCAAGTCCCAAGACCTGGAGACCTTCATAAAACCGACGGCGGGGAAACCTAAAAAAAGAACCGTATAGGGACTCAACCCGAGAACCTAAGACGGCAGCAGGCGCAAAGAGCAAAGGAGACATATAAGCATGTATGAACTAGAGCAAGGCACTAAAAGGCTAATAGGAGCATTAGAGCGCACCGACAATATAAAAGCCCTGGCAACGATCTTAAACTATGAGCCGGGACAGCTAGAACAAGACATACAAGCGTTAAGCGATTATGTGAGAGATAAAGCCGCAGACCCCGAGGAAACAATAAAACCGTATGGCGTATATAAAGTTTATACGTGGGACGATGTAAGCTATGAGCTAATAGAGCGGTATGAAACTAAAGAGCAAGCCGAACAAATGGCGACCAAACTCAAAAAAGAGAACCAGGCAAGCTTTAAGCCTTCCGAGACCATGAGTATAAGCCCCATATCATACGCCGTTTATAGTGACGTCGAATATTATAATTTAATGCACTGATTTAAAACCATAGGGCGCAGCAGGCACCCAGGCAAAGAAAAAATAAAACGGGGGTATATGAACCATGTTAGAAGGTAAAGACGTGAGCAATTATTTTATAGAGCACCCGGAGAGCGTCGAAAGACTCAACGGCTTTAAATATCAGACCGGCACCGGGGAAAACATGACCGAAAGAACACTTGAAGCAAGCGACATAAAATATATATCCTTCAAAGGGTGGAACGGTGAAGCGGGCGTGTTTGCGTGGTATTACCCTAACGATATACCGCACTATATAAAGATCAACTAAGCAAGCCGCAGGACAGGGACACCGCCACGGCACCACCACCGACAAGGACAGCCGCAAGGGTGCCACCGCATCACCTGGAGAACGAGAACCGACAGCCACGCCCCAGGGGGTGCCGGGAAAGTACCGCACCGCCACGGGTAGACCGCCGCCTTAGTTTTCTTTACACAAAACGCCCTTTTTAAACATAAAAAGCATTTAACAAGGTAGGAATTTAAGCGAAATTTTAATAAAAATATTTCGGAAAATCAGACAATAAAAAAGCGCCCAAGCCTTGAAAAATCAAGCACCCGGCGCCCCTTGATAAAACTATTAAAACCTTTACAAATAGCATTATACCAAATACATATAAAAACATATAGAAATCATTATATTTTTAAATATATGTTTTTATGTATATGTTTATATGTATATGTTTATTTGTGTAGCTGCTGCCGACATGGATTTATGTATATGTTCATGAATACATAGGCATAACCACCAGGCACCGGCACCGCAGGAAGGGGCACCAATGGCATTAAATAAGGCGGCAACGCTAAAGACGTTTGAAATTAGGCGAAGCATTTGCGAAGGCATGAGCAAGGCATATAAAGACCGACTAAGGAAGCGCACCCCGGCACTAGACCAATATACGAAAGACGATTTTAAGCGCCGTGTTAAAATGTATGACTTCATAGCCGGACTAAGTGAACCCGAATATTTAGAGATATTCAACAGCGGTTTATATGACCGCATAACGCAAGGGCTTATATTAATGGCGGCAACCCGGGCAGGCATGAAACCGGCAGAGATACGAAAGTTATACATGAACTTGCTAGCAATCCAACCCGAGGAACGGGCAGAGCAAGCCGAACGAGCCGGGGAACTATACGCCCAAGACTTCCAAGCATGGAACGGCGCACATTGGAGCGAAGAACCGCCAACCCGAAGCCGATCTAAGCCCCTGGAAGCTTCCACGGACACCGCCGCCGCCTGGATAGAATAGCGCCCGGAGATCATGAGAGCAACCACGACCACGGACAAAAGAGCCGACAGCATAGCAGGACAGCGCCCCACGGGCGGCATGATCTAAAGCCCTGGCACCTGCTGCCGGCATAATTTTTATAGTTATGGAGACTTGAAGCAATGAACACAAACAACCAGGACAGCACAAAACGCCCCGTATATGTTGGCGGCGAGAACCTATGCAATACATGCGGGCGGCAATATTTTGATTTTTCATGCGGTTTTATATGCAACCTTATAAGCCCCGTGCCGCATCTGAAAGAGACCGAAAACGGTCTAACATGCGATCAATACCAGGAACCCGGGGACATGGATTATTAGAGCTTATATTTTCGCTACGGTTCCAAAAACTTACGTTATCGGAACCGTAGACCATGAAAAAATATGAAGCTATATGAAACCGTATGAAAAATATAAACAGCCTTATTTTTTGAGATAAGGGCACAAGGAAACACGCACACATGGAATATACAAAAGAACAATTTGAAAATATGTCACAAGAAGAAATGGAGCACACGGCAAAAGTGTTATTGAACACTTTAAAAATCCACATGGGAACGCCCGAACAATTCAAAGACATATTACATAAAGATTTAAACAAAATAACCCGAAAAGAGTTTTTGCAAGCAATCAAAGAAAAGTATATTTATTACACCATAGGCGAAAACGGCGAAGATATACCGCACAAAACAACGGACTCGATAAGCGGCGCCACGGGGTGGATTTTAACATCGGAACGCACGAGAGTATTTTTTATAGTGTTAGCCAATATAATAAGTCCTAACGACAGAGACGCACTAAGGGAATACCTAGTTAATGAAATAGCCAAAAAAGCCCGTGAAATATCCCGGAACCGTGGCACAAAGGGAAAAGCAGCAGCCGCAAACCTTGACGGCTCAACGCTTCCAATGTTTACAAGCCGATTAAATACATTATTTCCAAGCGTGACCAAAAGCGATTACATGGAAACGGCAGACGGAAAACTAAAAGCGAAGCATTACACGGCACCCGATTTATATTTACAAGCAGAACCCTATAACGGCACCATAACAACGCTAGACATTAACGCCGGCATGGTTTACATGATGTTACAAGCCAAGCTGGCGAAACAGATCAATAGCAGCGGAGTGACAGAGGAAGAACAACGCACCGTTTATTTATCGCTAGAAGAATATAAGAGCCTAAGAGGTTTAAACAGTGAAGCAGGGGCAAGGAACGCCCTAAAGCATGCGGCGCTAGCCCTGGCATGTGCTAGCGTGGTTTATACGGTTTCTATAGGTGAAAACGGCGAAGATTTTCAAGTTAAACATTTTTTTATAACGGACGATACAGAATATAAAGGCGGCGTTATAAAAATCCCGTTTACATCGAAAGCCATAGAGCTTATAAAGCAGGGCTATATAACGGAAATGCCTAAAGAGCTTTTTAAAATCAATTTGCAAAAATACCCTAGCGCCTTTTATATTGCTAAAAAATTAGTATGGCACTATGGTTATAACAGCAAAAAGAACGGCAAAAGCGCCAACCCACATATAATAAGCGTTGAAGCTCTATTGAATGAGTGCCGGACAATCCCAAAATATGAAAACATCAACCGTAATATATACGACCGCATAATAAGCCCGTTTAAGTCATCGTTAGAAGCCATAGAAGCAACCCCAGGCAACCCCGACGGCTTTATAAAATATAGTTTCACCCATGCAAAAGGCGAACCGCTAACACCTGGAGAACGGGACGACCTGGAAAACGGGCGCATTAAGTACGATGATTTTATAAAACTTTATGTACATTTTGAGATCATCGACAGCGAAAGAGCCAAAGAGATAGAAATTTAAGCAGCATGAGCCGAAACCGTTTTTTATTTTAAAAATAATCGATCATAATATATATGTGTGTGTAGTGTGTCCGGCGATCTTATGAGATCAACCGAAACACCTTATAAAAGTCCGACGACCTAAGAGCCGCCGGGCTTTTTTATTTTGTCTAATATCTAACCCCAGGCGGCACGATCTAAGCCCCTGGCACCTTCCAAGAACCAAAGACGGCAGCAGGCGCACCCCTTCCACGCATCGGCAGAGCATGAAGGACGGGAACCAATGCCGGACGAATTTATAAAAGTGGATCCATTTTATAAGAACCGGCGGCACCTGGAGCGACAAGCCCCGGGCATGATCTAAGCCCCTGGAAACCTTCAAACCATCAAACCCGATTTTATTTTGTTTTGAATCTGACATAGTTAATGTATATCGAGAAAATTGGAAGTTTTAAAGCATAGGAGAAATTAAAAGCGCCTTATATCAAAAATCCACGACCATAATTTAATTGTTATCAAATATGAGTCATACGGAGCGATTAAGGCAAATGAAAGAGATCAATAAGAGACACCACACACCACACACACAACACGCACAACGGGCAGGAATAGCCCAAACAGAAACCGCCGGACATATTACCGGCAGAACATGGGGAAAGACCCCAAACAGAAACCGCCGGGCATATCCTGGCAAACACACGGGCGACAATAGCCCGACAGACAAGCCGGACACCGGCACAAGCACGGGCAGGAATAGCCCAAAAGAGAAACCGCCGGACATATCCCGGCAAACAAGCACGGGCGACAGTAAGCCCAAACAGACAAGCCGGACACCGGCAACAGCAGGGGCAAGCCCCCACGAAACAGCGTCATTAATGACCGTAATTTTTGAGAGTGAGACAAGCAAGCACCCGACTAAGCTTTAACGCAAAAAGCATAAAAGGGGGCAAGGAAAAGGCTAAAAGGTTATTTTAGCGTTTGAAAAATGCAAAATAACCATTTAGCCGGGAAAAGCGAGACACCGGGGCGACAATAGCCCGAGCCAATGCGGGCGGCGGCAATCGCTGAAATTTGAAGGAATGGGGCGCCTTAAGCTCTAATAATCGACCTGGCAAAAGTCCGGGCATTAACTTAACAAAATACGCATCTAAAGAACCAATACACACAAGCACCAGGAACGGCAGGACATGAGCAAACATAAAAGCCTAAGTTATCAGATCAAAACAAGACTAAGCAGCTTAACACGCTACGGACAGAGCAAGCACCAAGCTAAAAAGCATGAAGGACAGCACCCAAAAGGCATATTTAGTATAAAGACCTATGAGAATTATTTAGCTAAGTGCCTTCAATTTGCATCATGGGCGAAAGAGACCCACAACGCCCGGGACTTACAAGACCTGCCGCAATACGTTGACGAATACATAAGCCACCGAAAGACCCAAACAAAGAGCAACGGGCAACCGTTAAGCGCCTGGAGCCTAAAATTAGACCGGGCGGCACTTCAAAAGCTATTTGAACCCGAAGGGATAAAGAGCCGGGAACCATTACCGCCACGCAAGCGGCAGGACATAAAAAAGAACCGGGGCGAAATTGAAGGCTTTAACGAACGCAAGCACAACAAGCTTGTAAGACTAGGAAAGAGCACCGGGGCAAGGCGTGACGAAGTGGCAAAGCTACGATATAGGGACATAGACCCCGAAGCGGGCACCGTACTAATAGAGCAAGGCAAGGGCGGCAAGCGTCGCATCATACACGCATTAGACAAAGACATATTAAGGGAATTGACCGCCGGAGATCATGACCCCGACGACAAAATATTTAAATCAATCCCGTGCCGATACCCCGAGCATAAATATAGACGGTATTACGCCCAAACCTTATATAAGAGCCTGGCAAGACCTATAAAAGACATTCCAAAATGTGAGCGCTATTATTGCCGTGGCGATTATAGGGGCACCATATACGACCGCAAAGCCATGTTATTGACAAGCATCGAACTAGGACACTCACGAACTAGCGTCATAGCGTCGCATTACCTTAACAAGTCATAACCAGGAACCAAGACCGGCAGAGCATGAGAGCATAGCCCCGGGCATGATCTAAGACCCTGGAGACCTTCCACGCATCGACATAGAACCAAAAGCGGCAGCAGGCGCACCACATAACTAACCCAAAACGGCATATAACTAACCTAAATTTATATAGTTAGCGATAAATTCATAGGGGTATTTAAAATATAAATAATGATTTTAGAGCCGTAAAAGTGTCAAATTAGGGGGTGAACCTACTAGAAAAGTGTCAAAACCGACACTACTCATGTCGTAAAAGCGTCAAAACCGACACTACTCATGTCGTAAGAGCGTCAAAACCGACACTACTCATGTCATAGTAATTTTTTAGAGCCTTGATTTTACTAGGGTTTTTGGGGTTTTGAAATCCTAATATATTTAAATAGGGGCACCAGGGGCAAAAAAAGGCGTGTGCTATAGTAAGCCACAAAGGAGATTGAAAGAAGGGCAAGCCGTGCACATTCATGTAACAGAAATAAAGCAGGAAGGGAGAAAATGAAGGCATGAAGCTAAAGGCAGCAGCCCGACCGGGGCGCCCGATCATAAGCGGCACCCGATCAATAACGGCAGAATTTGCAATAGACGACACCGGCGACATGAA
>Ga0256405_10009372_pt1 | contig 13435 bp, 9 predicted proteins | sample RumenRJG_02DNA_FD_189096 | JGI IMG/M metagenome (GOLD analysis project Ga0256405, IMG submission 189096) | Bovine rumen microbial communities from Lethbridge, Alberta, Canada - RJG_02 | ecosystem: Host-associated > Mammals > Digestive system > Stomach > Rumen | place: Canada: Alberta | collected...
ATCAATTGGAGCCTTTATTTTTAGATTAGACATATTATTATATTGGCTCCAATCATTTATTAAGTTTTCTATCCTTATTTTCAAAAAATAAACAATTTAACGAAGAAAAAAAAGTTTTAACAAAAAATACTATTTTTTAAAATCACTCAAGTTTGATACAGTCCCAAACAAATAAAACAATAAACTCATAAATAAAAACCACTATGAAACGCTTGAAATGATTTAAACAATGAAATCGCTGTATTACATCTTATCCATAGTTTCAAATAATAATTTCCACTGAGAGTTGTTATGTATTATATCAAAACGAGAATACATATAATTCAAGACATGCAATCCGCTATCAGTTATTTGAAAATATTTTAATTTCTTATTGTTTTTGATTATGCATTCACTAGAAATTAAATTCCATTCTTCCATTTTATTTAGGATTGGATAAATATTACTGGGATTTGATTTTTTTAATGAACCTTCTTCTATCAGTGTTGAAAAAAATACATCCAATTCCTTTAAGATTGCATAACCATGAATCGGCCCTTTATAATTTATTATCCACAATATCAAAAAACGAGACATTCCCATGACATAATGCTTTATTATTGAATTATTATTAATAACATCAGAATAGTTGGTTCGAACAGATGATCCTTCCATGTTTTACAATCCTAAAAAAATTCATTAAAAAACTTTAAAAAAAATGTTTCATGTAATAAAAAAATTACACAAATAAAATTGAATAATATTAAATTTTATTTAAATAATATATAAACCTATATTATTAAATTAAGTATACTGAAAAAAAATATCAACCTTAATTAGCAATTAAATATTAGATAAATCGCTATTCTTCTTTAAATTGGAATTCTGATAAATAAATGCGAGTTTATTATTTAATTTTAAAATCATGAATAATACCTAAAATTATCATGATTTGAGTTTTTTAAAATAAATTAGTAAGACATACAGGATAATTTAAATTTTTATGAAACATAAGCCATAAAAAACCTGTATTTTTTTATTTTGTTTAATTTATTATAAATTTATTAAACAATAATTAAAATTTTTAATTATATTATTAAATTTGTAATATTGATTTATATAAATCTAAAATATAATATAAAAATAGGCCTATTTTAATTTTTCTAAAGTTAAATTGAATATTAGGTCTAAAAATATAGAGGTTAAATTAAATGTTTAAATTTGATAAAGAACAAATAGTTTTTGACTTCGCAGGAGTCAAAATGGGTGGACAGCCAGGAGAATATCCTACTGTTTTAGCAGGGACCATCTTCTATGGCGGACACAATATTCTTAATGATGAACTAACTGGAGACTTCGATAAAGAAAGAGCCGAACAGTTAGTTAACGATATGGCATCAATTTCAGATGTAACTGGTAATCCATATATCGTTCAAGTATTTGGACAGACTGAAGAAGCTCTTCCAAAATATATTGAATATATAGGAGAAATTTGTGATGCTCCTTTCCTTATAGACTCAACTTCCGGAGATGCAAGGGTTAGGGGCGCACAATATGCAGACGAAGTTGGATTAACCGAGAGAGCAATCTATAACTCCATCAACATGGCAGCGGATAAATCCGAGTTAGATGCTCTTGCCGAGACTGATATCTCCGCTTCAATTATTTTAGGATTCAACCCTATGAACGCTACCATTGAAGGAAAAATGGCAATGTGGGAAGATGGAGATAATGGTTCATACGAAAAAGGCCTGCTTGAAGTAGCTGCCGACTGTGGTATTGAAAAATTTATGATGGATACTGCAGTTACCCCATTAGGTCAAGGTGCAGGTATTGCAGCTAGAACTTCTTTTGCAGAAAAAGCAAAATGGGGTTATCCTGTAGGATCTGGAATCCACAATGTTCCATCAGCTTGGGACTGGTTAAGAGACTATAAAAAAGAGGGAAATAAAACCGCATTTACCGTATGCGATATTGGTGCGAATATTGTTCAGGTAATGTGTGGAGGAGACTTTGTTCTCTTCGGACCTATTGAAAATGCAAAAATCGCATTCCCTGCAGTAGCTCAAACCGATATGTTTATCAGTGAAGCTGCAAAAGCATTTGGAACTGAAGCTGTTGATTACCACCCTATGAATAAATTATTATAATTTATCTAAGATTTATACACTTTTTCAATCTCTAATTTATTTGTTCGATATTTAATATATTAAACAAATCTAAACATTAAACCAAAAATACCATATAGCACTGGATAAACACCATCCAGTGCTTAAAAAAAAAATCACAATATTCTTATTTTTTCAATTTATCCATCAGGCCGGATTTACGAGCATAATGGAACAGGTAAAGCTGGGCATATCCCGCATAATCCCCAAAGTAATCCATTCCAAACTCTCTAACCTTATTCGCTGAAATATCCTCTCCGTCAAAATAAAGATGTGAAACTATCCTTTTAATCCAGACATCGGAAGGAAATGCTTCCTTGAAATTAAATCCATAAAGCAGAATGCAGTCGGCTACCTTTGGACCGACCCCCGGAGTTTTTAAAATAAGTTCGAAAGCCTCATCATAATCCATCTTGAAAATATCAGACAAGTCATGCTCATCTGAAAATATCTCGCTTGCCTTTATCATATAGTCCGCCCTGTAGCCTACGCCGCAGGATTTGAGATTATGTGTGTAGCATTCCAGTTCCATGGCATGGCCATCGGCTTCAGCTTCTTCCATCGGAGTTTTATAAAATCCTTTAAACTCAGAGGCTTTTGGAAATGACTTGAATGTTCCAGACTCAAACTCAATCTTCTCTCCCCAGATATCCTTCATCCGGTCAACTGATTTGGTCCATCTTGCAATTGAATTGTTTGCAGAACAGATTGAAGATATTAAACATTCAAATGGATTGCTAGCTAAAAACAGCCTCAATCCACGGCAGAATTCAATTGAATCCACCAGCTTCTCGTCACCAGAGAGAAAATCATAGAACCCATTCAAGTCAAAGTCAAGATCAAAGGTCCATTTCAGCTTTTCATAAACTGCCTGGTCAATGTTTTTCAAATCTTTTTTTGATAGAATTTCACTATTTTCTAATTTTTTAGGGATTCGATGTGTATAATCAAAATTGTTAAAATCATTTTCATCTTGATGTACTTTTAAAAGAACAGGAAGTTCATTTAAATAGCTATCTTTTAGACTTTCATTGTTAAATATTGGCCCTTCCTTCAAGTAAATCATATTTGAAAACGAACCCTTTTCATACTTCCATGGAGGCATTGATGTCTGACCTGATTCCTGTGTGAGCTTGATGTTGACTAATGTATTGACTTTCATGAAAACCACTTAAATAATTTTAACAATCTACAATATTAATTTAGGAATTAAAACTATAAAAAACCACTTAAAAATTGATAAAAAATAGAATCACGATTTTAATTAAAAACTGAAACTATAAAAAAACCACTTAAAATAAGATAAAAAATAGAATTATGATTTTAATTAAAAACTGAAACTATAAAAAACCACTTAAGATATGAAAAAACTTAAAAAAACCACTTGATAGTGTGAAAAATATAATAAAAAACGGAAATTAAAAGAAATTAATTGAAAAAAAATTGAAAAATAATTTAGAGCCTCAGAGATGGCCGTAATTCTGCAGAGTCCAATTATAATAATTTATTGTCTTATTGGCATAGAACTCATAGCTTGTTGTATTCAAAAGACTCTCATTTCCATCATGTTCCAGCAGATAATTGTTTTCATAAATGGTCACCCTGTCAAAGGTCTTGATTTTAGTAAATCCTGGGAAGTCATGCTTGACATCATGGTGGGTGTCTATGAAGAATGAAGCAGGCAGTTCTGTTTCATTTCTGAAAAGCATCTTCGCCGAATAGTTGAATATCTGCTCGTCACCACCGTCAGTTAGAACCAGTCTCTGAGACGGCACATTTAAATACCATGTAACAACAGGCCAGCTGTCTGAATATGTGATGGTTGTGCTGTTATAGTCTGGATGATAGTCCTGCAGCCACATGCAGGCATCTCTTATTTCTATGAATCTGTTTTCCTCAGGCATATTGGCGCAGAATCCAAGGGCGCTTGATACAAAGAGCAGAATCAGTATTGCTGAGAGAACCTTTGTGAAATCAAATTTTGTGCTTCTGGATCTTATGAATGAGTAGAAATAATAAATCGCATTGGTAATGAAGAATGCGATGAATGGAAGCACTGTAATGAAGTATCTGTCATTCTTTGTAGAGAGAATTGAATGGAATACCACATAGACGATGAATAATGAAATCATCAGCAGGTCATAATCCAGATGAGGAATCTTGTAATCCTTCAATAATTCAGTAATAACCAGAAGAATGATCATCCAGAGGGCTATTGTAACAATGTATGAAACCTTGTTGGTTGTAATGATGCAGACCGCTAGAAGAATAGCTATTAGAATGCCCAGCTTTAAATTGCGACGGGATTCGAATGCAAGCCCTGCCCTGTGATTTAAAACATTAACCGCCTGAAGAAGCTTTTTAAGATTTAAATCAATCCATTCTACAAAACGCCTTGTTCTATTCATTTTAAGTTTTTTCAAAAGGCCTTTGAGCTTTATCTCCTCCATTCCAAGAAGGTTTCTAAGCCCATGGTCAATTCTAGTGAGAGAAGCATTCAAATATTTCAAATTGCTGTTTTCATTCTTTTGTATGTGGGGTGCGACATATTCCTCTGAAATCAAATCAAAAGTGTTGCTTTTTATAGGATTCAAGCTTGGAGAATTTTTTCCACTTGATCTTACACCCTTGTAAATGTTGTAGACAATGCCTAAAAGCCCGAGGAACATCAATGCCAAGAGGAACCATGACAGCATGGTTGGAGTGTTCTTTGAAGGAGTCAGCAGGTCTGCAGCTGTTGTTGAGCCGCCCATCACGCTTGAGAGATAGTGTGGTAGGTATGTCAGGTAATACCATGGATCCGGCAGATATCCTGAATCAAGCACCTTCACATTTGAAACAGTTCCTGCGAACTGGCCGAAGAATGGAATAGGATTGCCTGTGTATACAAGGAAATACATAAGGAATGGAGAAACCAGTATGAAACCAAGCAAAAGGCTTTTAAGGATTGTTTTTATTTCCTTATAATCTATGTTCTTTGTCAGGATATAGCTTGCAAGCAGGTAGAATATTATTGAAAAAATCATTATTCCTGCAGTATATCGTGAAAGGAATGAAAATGCTGCAACCGGAAATGCTATGTAGTACAATCTGTTGTCGTACCTGTGGCTTACCACCATCAGATACATGGTTATTACAGTAAAGGACAGTCCGGGAACATCTGTTCCTCCTATGCCTGCTACAGAATATAGCAGGGTGAAGGTGGAATAGATAATCGCCCCTACAAGACTTACATTGTTGTCGAATTTAAGCTTTAAAAGGAAGTAGAAGAATATTGAGCCCAGAAGATACATGAAGATATCCAGGTCGATGATTGCTCCTGCATAAACGTTTCCATTGAGGCGGAACATAATTGACAGCATGAATGAGACAAATGGTGCAATCTGAGGGAGGTCGCCCCATCCCATTCCAGCAAAGCTTCGCCCATTGTCAAGGTATATGTAGGAATCCCAGTTGGAAATGTTGATGCTGTGCTGCAGCTGCCATTTAGGAATGGCTATGACTAGCAATGCAATAAGCAGAACTGCAAAATAAAATATTTCACTTTTATTCTCCCTTGCAAAGGTTTTTATTCCGTTTATCATGATATCCTCGCAATAGCTTTTGATTTTTCCTTTTACTGCTAAATTTCATTGTTATATTTTAGTTTATCCTTTTATAAAATCAGATAAAATATTATGAATTAAAAAAATAAAAACAGTTTTTCTTGATATTATTAATCTCTAATTATTGACTATTATGCCCCAAGTATTAGTTTATCAAGTGACTAACTAAAAATATATTTTTATTTATATATAAACATTCCTAAAAATAAGGCATTTAGACAGTTCTATCTAATAAAAAAAAGTTTTATAGCAATTGAATATTTTATGGGGTAAAATTTTGATTAAAAATAAATTATAGAATAAAATCCGGATAAAGAAATAAATTATAGAATAAAATTCTGATAAAAAAATTATATAATAAAATTCTAATAAAAAAAAGAAAAAAGTAAGAGAAAATAAATTCTCTTATTTAGTAATTTTTATGCTTGAAGTTTTCTTGCTTGCCTTTACATACTTGTTGGCAGAAGTTATTACAACTTTGTGCTTGCCGACTTTTAAAGATTTTGTGCTGAGCTTGGCAATTCCTTTGGAATTGGTTTTGATAGTGTAGGTTTTAGACTTTTTACCTGTGTAGACCTTGACTTTCACTTTAACACCAGGGATGATTTTCTTGGTCTTCTTGTTGATAACCTTTACCTTGAAGTATTTGTTGGCTTTCTTCTTTGCAGTAACTTTTGGAGCACTGAACTTAGCCGGCGCCTTCTTGATCACCATCTTTGAAGTGGCCTGCTTTGCAACCATGTTTGAGTCCTTGTCGATGATGACAACATTGTATGTTCCAGGCTTTAAGTCCATACTCAGTTTGATTTGGCCGTTTGCACCAGTTCTGCCGTTGAAGTTGTAATACTTTGTGGATGTTACAAAGACTCTAATGTTTAATTTAGCATTATAGATAGGCTTATTGTTCTTGGTATTGGTTACCTTTACAACAAAGTACTTGCCTTGCTTGTAGTAAGCGGTCTTCTTGGCAGCTGTGATTTTAGCCGGAGCGTTTTTGACAGTGATTGTTTTAGTAACAGAACTTCCTTCATATCTTGTATCTGCAGTAGCTACAATCATCTTGTGCTTTCCGACATTCAGAGGAGCTGAGAATTCAACAACACCCTTGCTGTTGGTCATGAAGAGATAGTCGTTGTATTTTGTAGAGCTTGTGTAGAGTCTGACAAATACGTAGACACCTGCTACAGCCTTGCCTGTTTTTGCATTTTTGATTGTTATCTTTGCAGTGGAACCGCTGTTGTAGTACATGGTCTTGCTGCTGGTATCGATTTTAACTTTTACCTTGTTAATAACAATTGAGCTATTATTGCTTGCATTGTTGGTGTTGTTGTCGATTGTGCTTACAGTCACATTATAATCTCCGCCAACCAATCCGGATACGGCGATTTCACAGGTACCGTTTTCATTGGTTGTCACATTGTAATATTTTCCACTAGTTTGAGGCATGTAAAGCTGTAAGTGGACATCTTTCATTAATTCTCCTGCTGCTGATGTCACTGTGATTTTAAACTTCTCAGTAGTTCCATAGTCTCCTGTGAATTTATTTGCTGTGATTGTTACATTAGCTTTTTCTATTGTTACATTAGCAGTTGCATTTCCTTTAAGCTGGCCTTCACCGCTTATGGTAAAGTTATAATCTCCTACAGGGATGTAATTTGAACCCAGGAAATAATACAGGGTGGAGAATTTTTCAGTATTGAGATTGAAGCTTGCAATGCCGTTTTCATCAATGGTCAATGAAGAGGACTGTCCAAATCTAATTGATCCGACTTTAACATAGAATCCAGCATTTACTGTTTTATTGGTTAAATCAGTCTCGCCGTCTGCATCGGTTACTTTGAATGTGAGATTGCCGCTTTGGTAGTGACCAGTTGTATTGATAGGAGTTATAATCACATTTATGATATTGTTCAATGCAACAGTAGCATTGTAAGTTTCATTGAATGAAAGGGTTACATTTCCACTTGTGAAGTTGTTGTTATCCAAAGTAAATGTAATTACTCCATCGGTTACATTGAGATTAGAAATGTTAGCCACTACGGTTTCATTGCTTTCATTTAAATAGGTAACAGTGATGGTTAAATTTCCATCAGTAAAATTGACGAGGCCTACACCGTCTGCAAAACTGACATTACCATCAGTCAAATTGATGTAGTCTATACCGTTGGTAACATTGATGCTGATTGTTGCATTCTTGGTTGTATTGACATCAATGGCGCTTGGAGCTTCAATAGTCATGTTTTTGTAAACATTTACAATCACATCTTTTGTAGCATTGCCGTAAGTATCATTACCTTTATAGAAAATAGTGATATTGTGTACTCCAGCAGCCAAATCGCTTGTGATTGTAATATTTGAGTCTGCATAGGTGAAGTTAAGAGCGTTATTGCCTTCAGATACGACAAGATCTGATTTGCTAACGGTTAAGTTTGCAGAACTTAAATCAGTGATGTTTACAGGAATAATAAATTGGTCTGTAATATTAAAGTTGATTGGACCATCTGCTGTAATATTTGAACCTTTTTTAATAGTAATATTTTTAGAGATAGTTTCATTATAAACTACGGTTAATACAGCATTTGTAAACTCATTTCCTATTGTGAATTTAATCTCACTCTCTTCAACACGGATTTGAATAGTTTCATTAACCTCACCATTAATTGTTAAGGTAAAATTTAACTTTTCAGAACTAACACCAGTTTCATTAACTCCATTAGTAACAGTTATAGGTATTGCAACATTACCTTCATTATCAACGATTACAGTATCAGGAGCATTTATAGTTTCATTTCCATAAATGGACAATGTGATTGTTGTATTTGAAGCTGCATAAGTCTCATTACCTAAGTAAGCAATAATCAAGGTGTGATTACCTAAATCCAGCTTGTCAACTAAATTGATTGTTCCATTATATGTGAAATCAAGTGACTTGTCGCCTTCAGATACGCTGAAATCATTTTCAGTGACTGTAATATTTTTTGATTCATTATCTTTTACGGCAACTGAAATACTTGCAGTCTCATTATCTCTTACTGTAACATTTTCAGATCCCACTGTAGTATTTATCTTCTCTTCTACAGGTTCGGTAGAATCGCCAGGTTCTGTAGGATCCACAGGATCACTAGGATCAGTATTTTCAGTTACGCCATCATCCAAGAGCATATCATCAGTTATGCTGTCGGAAATAATATCCGCTCCGTCATCGCTTGCAGCGGAAACAGAGCCGATTCCTACTAACAATACCAAAGCGAGCATTATCAGCAGGAAATTCATACGTTTAAAATTCAAAATTTTTCCTCCTTATAAGAATTTTCTATTATAATTTACTATATGTAATTTATATTTTACATTTTTAAACATTTATATTTTGTTACTTAATATATATAATAATTTTTATTATAAGACTCAAGATTAAAAGGATATTTAGAAGCCAAAAAATGAGTTAAATCAGCCAAAGTTATTAAAAAATAGCTTTAAATAGCTTGAGAAGTAATAATTATTAAAAAAAGTAAAAAATAGCTAAAAATAAAAAAATAAGACTGAATTAGAGATTATAAAAATAAAAAAGAATAAAAATTAAAAAAATAGCTAAATTAAAGTAAAAAAAATATAAAATTTAAAAGAACAAGCAAAAGATTATTCGCGAATATTTATTCCGTTTTCCTTAAGGCATTGTTTTACAACAGGAACCGGATACTCGTTGAAGTGGAAAATGCTTGCTGCAAGAGCCGCGCTGACATCAGTCTTTTTAAAGACGTCCACAATATGCTGAGGATTTCCCACACCGCCGGATGCTATTACAGGAATATCTACAGCATCGTTTATCGCCTTGTTGAGCTCGATGTCATATCCGTCCTTGGTACCATCACCATCCATTGATGTTAAAAGAACTTCTCCAGCACCTCTTTTTTCACATTCCTGTGCCCAGGCTATTGCATCCATGCCGGTGAACTCCCTGCCTCCGTAGATGCTGCAGTCAAACCAGACGTCACCCTTGTCAGTATCAACGATTATCTTGTCCTTTGCAATTTCCGGATCATCCTCGACATATCGTCGTTTAGCATCAATTCCGATTACAACAGCTTGTGATCCTACAACTTCCGCAGCATCTGTCAATAGCTGGGGATTGTGGATGGCCGCAGTATTTGTGGAGCACTTGTCGGCACCTGCCTTGAGCATGCGTGTGTAATCCTCCACCTTTCTTATACCTCCTCCAACGCATATTGGAATGAAAACGTTTTCAGTCAGTCTTTCTATGACATCAACCATTGTTCCCCTGCGCTCATGGGAAGCTGTAATATCTAAAATGACAATCTCATCAGCCCCGTCTTCGTAGTACTTGGTAGCAAGTTCAACTGGATTTCCAGCATATCTGATCTGCTTGAATTCCACTCCTTTGACTACTCTGCCTTCTGGAACCTGTAAATCACAGTCAAGACATGGGATAATTCGTTTAGTAAGCATTTATTTCAACCTCTTCATTGGAATTTAATTTTAGGATTTTTTTAATAAAAATTAATTATTTGATTTTAGGATTTTTTAATAAAAATTAATTTGTATAAAATTGATCTATTTGGCTCCAATCCAACCGCCAATATAAGGAATGCGGCTCAGTATGGCCATGGCCAAAACAGCTATTGCAATTGTAAGCACTAAAACCATTATGATAAACAGTTCAATAGGCATCATGGCATAGACATGGAATTGGAATAATAATTTCACTAGGAGAACTACAATGAATGCGTGAATCAAGTAGATTCCATAGCTGTACTTTGCAAGTGCGAATGCTGATTTTCTAAATATCCCTTCCGGATTTTCAAAGAAGTTCAAATGGATATTGAACTTCCCTGCATTCTTGTATAGAAGGAATACTCCAATGACTTCAAGTGACATGAAAATTGAATACCTGTCAAAGGTATAGAATTTAGTTGGAACTGAATAGAAATATGATATTGCAACCATTGTAATCGCAGATGCGAGAATAAGGAACACTGCAAAAAATGGATTGTTTAGAATATCCCTTTCTGTGTATCTTAAATAGTATCCAAGAACAACAAGGCCGATAGGACTTACGAAGTAGGTCAGCTTGACAGGGAATGGGAATCCGAGGGTGTAGTCGAATATACATGTAATCAGCCAGAAGATGAGGAAGTATTCAAGTTCTCCCATATCTGAATTTGCAACCCATTTGTTGAAGATAGGCATGATGAGGTAAGTTCCTAGAATCATCCAGAAGAACCAGTAAGGAGCTGAACAGATAGCCTTTGCCATATAGAACAGGTAAAGGGTTTTTAAAAATCCAACAGGGCTTAAAAATCCTGCTATTTGATCATGCAGCCAGTAGAAGTCTGGAAATACTACTGTGAATATTAAAAGCAATGAGCTGAGCACAAATCCCCAGAACAAAAACGGAATTACAATACGGGGCAGACGCTTGCCTAGAAATGTCTTGATATCCCAGTCTCTTCCCAAGGAGAGAGCACCTGCAAGCATCAGGAACAAGTCAACACCAAATCTAAAACATACTCCCAGAACATCTTCAAAGAGCCATCCTCCAGAGTGAAAAGGAAGCTGACCGTATTTGAATAAAACCATTGTCTCGGAAAAGACATGTATCACTATCACCGCAATGATGGCCATTGCTCTTAAGGCATCAAAATAGAATATGCGTTTGGATTTAGGTTTGACTGCTAAAGAATCGTTTATATTCGCCATTACACACACCAATAATATGAATTTAATTTATTAAAATTGATTACATTCTTATATTACTTTGATATAGTATTTAAAAATAGTTTTTATTCCAAGGGATTATAGGGTTTTTAAAAGAACTCAGTATTAAAAAATAGATTATTGTTTTTTTAATTAATAGCTATTGCTTTTTTAATAGATTTTTTTATAAAAAAGAATAAGTATCCTCTATAAAATATGAAAATGGATTAAAAAATATCTTAAAAAGGGTTTTGACCATTTTATCAACAAATGATAATAGAAATAGTTTTAGAGCAAGCATTAAATAATTTACTTTAAAATATAAGTAAAAGGTTTGATTTATGTCCTTAACTGTACTTTAAAATGCCTTTAAATTGCCACTAATTAAATGTATACAGAAAATAAGGTATTATCATGGACGCTAGAACTATTCACTTATTATCATTTGTAAAATCATCAAAGCATAGAAAAAATATTATTTTATTTATCAATAATAAAACCCGGATTCCTAGTGAAATAGCCAGCAATTTTAACTTGAGCTATACCCATACCAGCAAGTATTTGAATTCATTAAGGGAGGAGGGACTGGTTACCTGCTTGAATGAAAAGGACAAGCGAGGACGCCTGTATCAATTGACTGAGGATGGATTGAAGATACTTGAAATCCTGAAGGAAAACGATAGGGAAATTGATAATTGAGCACTTATAAAAAAAATAAATGTTTTATAGTAGGATAAACATATTATTATAAGATGGTCCTATGGTCTAGCCAGGAATGACGCAGGACTTCGGATCCTGAGATCGGGGGTTCAAATCCCCCTAGGTCCGTTATTTGCTCTTTTTTAAAAAATTTTAAATTCAAGAAATAGCTCTTTTTAAAACTTAAAAATAGAAAAAACCTAAAACATCTTCTTAAAAAAAATTTAAATTCAAAAAATAGCTCTTTTTAAAACTTAAAAATAGAAAAAACCTAAAACATCTTCTTAAAAAAAATTTAAATTCAAAAAATAGCTCTTTTTAAAAATGATAAAAAATTTTGTACTTTTTAAACTCGAAAAATAGCTAAAAACTTATTACTGATTAAAAAAAATCAATAATGAGCCTGCTGGTTCAGCAGTTTTCTAACTTCTCTCCAATCTGGATAGAATTTGTCCATATACGCCTTGAACTGGCTTCCATGATTTGGAACTATCAAGTGGGTGAGCTCGTGAATCATCACATAATCCAGGCATTGCGGAGACTTTTTAGCAAGCTGGAGATTTATCCAAATTCGTTTTTCTCGAGTATTGCAGGTTCCCCAGCGGGTTTTCATGTTTTTTACCCTCCACTCGTCAGGCTCCCTTCCAACAACAGCTATGGACTTTTCCAGCACATCTGGAATAGCTGATTTGATTTCATGCCTATAAAATTCAATCATGGTTTTCCTGCGCTCTTCCAAAGAAGGTTTCTTTAAATTAACAGGAAGGTACATTGTTTCATCTTCAACGAAAACATCCTTGAAATGCTTGTTTCTCTCAATCAGCTGAAGAGTGTAGGGTTTTCCCCAGAGATAGTGAGTCTCGCCGTTTTCATACTTCAACTGCCTTTTCAATATCTGGGATTGCTTTTCACGAATCCAGTCGATTTCAGACAATGCGAATTTAATAATCTCTTCGCGGGAAACTCGATGAGGCGCTGATATTTTAACCTGTCCGGTAGGAGAAAGAACGCGAATGCGTATATTTTTCATCTTTTTCTTCTCCACCGTGATTGCCACTCCATCGACTTCGATTTCATAAGACATTCTAACACCAAAAAATTATTTCATATGACCTTCTAAGACCAAAAAAATAGCTTATCAAGAGCTAATAATAACTAAATCATGTCCTCATTTATGATAATGGCTTCCTTAAAGAACTCAGGAATCAATGACTTGTAAAGAGGGCTTTTAAGAAGCATGTTTATATCGGAATCCAGGATGTAAGTCACACA
>Ga0256405_10009373_pt1 | contig 13435 bp, 13 predicted proteins | sample RumenRJG_02DNA_FD_189096 | JGI IMG/M metagenome (GOLD analysis project Ga0256405, IMG submission 189096) | Bovine rumen microbial communities from Lethbridge, Alberta, Canada - RJG_02 | ecosystem: Host-associated > Mammals > Digestive system > Stomach > Rumen | place: Canada: Alberta...
TGAAGCTTCTTCTGAAGAGCCGGATTTAAGGACGTATAAACCCTGTAGCCTCCGGAATAAAGTCTCGTCTGACAGTTGTCATACTCTTTATTGTAGAGGTCATTATAGTCATCTTCCTCCGCATCTGAGTCGAAGCTGTACTTGAAGACAAATCCATTTGCCTTCATCAGAGCCTTCACCGCGCAGTCATTTGCGTAGGTTATCATGTAGGAGCTGGTCGTAGACTTCTTCTTCTTTAAGGTGATGCTCTCACCTATAGCCTCGTTGTACTGCTCCCCGTCTATCTTCCCGTCTGCGAGCATCTGACCAAGTATTCTGTCACGACGGCCTAAGGTACCCTCCATATTCTTGTATGGATCATACCGGTTCGGGCTGTTAGGTATTCCTAATAGGAATGCTGTCTGCGACAATGATAACTCGCTGACACCCTTGCCAAAATAGCCGAAGGACGCAGCCTGGAGGCCGTAATAGCCGTTTGCGAAGTAAATATTGTTGAGATAGAACTCCATTATCTGCTGCTTGGAGTATTTCTTTTCAAGCTCTATTGATATAAATATCTCACGGGCTTTTCTCTCCCAGGTCTCATCGAAGTTTAAGAAAATGTTCCTCGCAAGCTGCTGGGTGATGGTGGAACCGCCCTGGGTAATAACGCCTTTATTCCTGATATAAGCGTATGCGGCTCGTAAAATCGCGTACGGATCATAGCCCCTGTGGCTGAAAAACTTCTTATCCTCTATACTCACGATAGCGTTCACAGCGTTAGTCGGAATATCCTTGTAGGAAATGTAGTAGAGGTTCTTCTCGCCGGCAAGCTTCGAGAGGAGCTCTCCATTACTGTCATAGATGAGACTGGTCTCTGTCTGCCTGAAGGTGGATGGTGAGCTGCTTTCGACTGTAGCGATAGCGTCATTTCGCATAGCCATGACACGGGCTCCGTACTTTCTGTACACAAGCAGTCCTATCACGATGATTACGACAAGGACAGTCAGGATGAAAAAGCGGAGTATCGTCCCTAAGACATGCCCTATGCCGGATTTTTTCTTCTTCTTTTTTGCCAAAATATTGCTTCCTTTTTAAATCAGAATAAAATTTACTATTGACATTTTTACATTCAGCCTTTATAATACACTTTCGTAACGAATTTGGCAAGTTAATTTTACAGAGATTTGCCCGAGTGTTAGTATCCCTTCCCACTCGTCAAAACTAAGCGGATAAAGTGAGTGATTATCGCTGATTATGCTCCTTTATATTTTTCGCTTCGTTTCATGAGTGGAGGAAAATATAAAGGAGTATTTTATGCGTAACAAGAAAGTTTTGTACATTGCCCAGGCAGGCATCATCGCTGCCATCTATGTCGTTCTTACTGCCCTTGCCGCGGGATTTGACCTTGCGAGCGGAGCTATCCAGGTAAGATTTTCTGAAGTCCTTACAGTAATGCCATACTTTACCCCGGCAGGAATCCCCGGCGTAACCTTAGGCTGCCTTATCGCTAACATAGTTACCGGGTCGGCCATGCCTGATGTAGTTTTCGGTACCTTAGCGACCCTACTCGGAGCGCTTGGAACCTACGCCTTAAGGAAGAACAGATGGATAGCTCCAATCCCTCCGATTGTCGCAAATGCGGTAATCATTCCATTTGTATTAAGATTTGCTTACCACATTGAGGGCTCACTTCTCTTCTTCGCGGCAACGGTCGGCGCCGGAGAGGTTATCACCTGCTACATCTTCGGACAGATTTTAATCTCAGCTCTCAATCCTGTGAAGAGACATGTATTCGCCATAGATAACTGAAGATAACTTCGAAGTGGACAGGAATAAGCCTGTCCACTTTGCGTTTTCTCCTATTCTAGTAGTAATTACTTCACTTAGTTAATTACCTTCGGTACTCTTATTCTTTCATAATTGCCGTTATGCCACAGAAGGCCATCCGGGAATTTTGGTGCGGCTTTAAATGACTCAAGCGGGAAGGTAGACAGAGCACCCTGCTCGCCCAGCATCAGCCCCTCTGTAGTGTGTATAATGGTTTTAGCGATATCATCATAGGAGTTGACCTTAGCAGAATTCGCTGTAAAAATCATAGTGACACACACTCCTGAGCCTCTCTTTATGAGATCAGGCACGTCATCCTCATAATCACTGCCATCAAAATATTTTGCGAAATCACTAAGCTCGTCTACGAGTAAATATACCGGAGAGAACCTATAGGCAATCTGCTTCGGACTTTCACTGCCATCATTGAGCAAGGCTTCCTTTAGCTTATTTTCCCTTTCGGTGACAATATTTTCAAATTCAGAAACGAATTCTCCCGCATTATCTTCTCCGTAATAATTGACATGCTTATCAGCTCTGTAAGAAAAGAGCTCCATCTCCTTTGAGTCAAAGAGGTATAGCTTAGCATCGTCAGCGAATTTCTCAAGAAGCTGGTTAAGTATAAGGCGAAGCACGTTTGTCTTGCCCTTCTTAGCCTCTCCCAGAATCAGGAATGGAGTATCATTTCTCATCATGCCGCTTGGCAATACCTCTGATTTATTAAGTCCAAGGTAAATATCCTTTTTCGTATATGCATTTTCCACGAATTCCGCAAAATTCTCATCCGTAAGCTCCTCAGGAAGTACAGGAATAGACGGAGCCTTCTCATCCGGATATAAGCTGTTAATATCTGACACAAGCTTTTCAATCGCCTTCGTATACTCAATCTCATTTTTTGATTCGCACATCGAGTAAACCTGCATAAAGGATATATTGTCTTTAATTTTTACAAATGCACGTCCCTTCACCTCCGACATTTTATAGTCTGTTTTTCCAACCAGCGAATTAACGTCAGAATCATTCATTACTGTTACCCTCATCGCCATTTATTTTCTGAAGTAAGGTATTTATTTTATCATCTACGTCAGATAACTTGGCTTTTTTCTTTTCACCTTTCATTTTTGTATCCGCCTCAAGGTTATCCTTATCCCTTATATAAGCGTATAATTCAAGTTCTGGATTCTGCAGTCTTAAGGCAATGTCTTCAGCTTTTGCAAAATTATTGCGACCCAGATAAATCCAATATTCGAGAGTCTTAGGCTCAAGTATTGAAATGGCGCTTATCTCCTTTATGTTGTCCTTCTGCGAGCTAGAAAGATTCTCATTATTTACATAAGCATCCGCAAGCATATACTTAATTCCTGTGGACATCCATGTGACAGGAATATGTTCCATTGAGTCAATGCACTGCACATAATCATATTTCTCATAGGCATCCACAAGTCGGATGCTTGAAACATGGTACGGCAGAACATATATAAGTCCAACGGCAAGGCAAGCCATAGAAATTATAAACCCTATAAAATATATCCGTGACCGTATTATAGTCCGATTGAATTTCTTCCATGGATATAATTTATAGTTTATGGCCCTGTCCTTTCTTATATCGTTTTCTCTAACGGATACCCATGAAACAACCTTCTCAGGTGTATCCATATCAGCTAATTTTTTTAATTCCCGATTTTCACGAAATAAGTCGTTACCGCCTTCATTATAATCCTCATACGTATACTTATCCTGAAGAGCAAAGCCAACAAGTGATTTATACATACCGGCGAATTCTTCAGGATCATATATACTGTCTTCCGGATATATATCTCTTTTCATTACATATACGTTAAACTGATCATCATAAAATATGTTATCCGGATTGAGCGAAAATGTAAATTTCTCGGCTAAATCATATAGCATGCCAGCATTATTTAAAGCTGACAGAATATCGACTATATCTTCTTTTTTTATATCAACGAATTTATGCTTTCCTTCGAAATGATATGTAATGCCTATCGTCTCCGCATCCTCATGAATATCTGCTCTCAGGAATCGGGCGTTAGGATATACAAGAAGCTGAAGGTCAAATTCACTTACGGCATTGAGATCAGACCTTTTTACATTCATATAAAGAGTATTATCAAGACTCATAATTATCTCCTTTAACTAGCTTTAAAATATCGCCGTAATATATTTTCTCTTCATCAAAGGTACTCGACGATGACACATATCTGCCTTTTCTTACGGAAAATACATTATATGGTGCGGTAACATCAATCACTCCTGCTTCGTCAAGTATCTTAACCGTATCCTCAATCTTCTGAGCGGAATTAACACGTATATCCACCGACCGTCCCTTATCCTCATCAGTAATTGTAAAAGTTAATTGCATCCTGTCTTCTCTTCCTCCTTTTTTTCTCTTTAACAGACACAAACAGCACCATGGTAATGACACAAATAAAAAATGTTATTGCCAGTGTCAAGGAAGACATATCAGGTCTCTCATCATACTTTTCGGTCATCGGGTATGACATTGTATCAGTAAACAGAGTAGCTACAATGGCTCTGTCTGAAGCAGTCCTGTCCGGCTGTGGAGCAAAGAACAAATTATGCTTTGCTTTATACAGCTCAGTATTCTTCTTTGCCTTTGAGATAAGAATCTGCCTGTTTATCTCCTCGGTAAAAAGGTTGATGTTCTCCTTGTCTGTCACCGAGTAGTATGTCTTTACCTTTTCGTGAAGAGCCGACGTATCAAGAATGGCGGCATCAGAGGCTACATCGTTTACATTTTGAAAATCCTTGTTAATGGTATCGTTTGACATATAGCGCTCCCGCGATTAACAATACAATACCTGAGTACTGTTATTCTTTATTTTATTCTCTATTTTGTTATCCGCTTTATGTAGCTCATCTGATACCGCTTCTATATGGTCCGACTCCAAGCTGAAATTACTCTTTAAATCTCTTACTGCATCCATAGACCTTTCATAGTAGCAAAGAGAATTATCCCTGGCAGCTAAAATAGAGCTCGTATCTTTGTTGATGTCCTTCTCATTTAGGCCTTCCTCGGCCCTTCTTAATCTGGCGCTGTCATTAAAAGCCACATCTGCGTCATTACAAATTGTCATCATAATATTATTCCTCCATATCATGACCACTGAAGTCAATCGTTGTACCCTGTACGATTGAATCCTTGTCAACGTCCTTATAGTCCTGGAAGTTCGGGTTGAAGCCTGTTATCCACCATTGGTTGCCGACTTTACCGCCGTCATTATTGATTGTATCAATGTCAAGCGATGAGTAGTTTACTATATACTTCCCGGTGACCGGATCTTTTACTGTAAGCTTCATCGGTAGTGCATGGTCCGTCGCTGACTGGGTCTGGTATCCGGTACCTTTATATATACCCGTTTCACCTCCCGCTCCCAGGTTAAAGTAATCACCCTTCCAGGACCAGAGAGTTATTTGTTCTCTTTCACCATTCGCTCCCATATTCGCATAAAACGATATCTTATTAGGCTGTGCGCTGGTAAACCCCTGAAAGACTTCATCGTACAGGTCATTGTACCCGCCCTCTATCTGCCAACAGTCTCTTTCGACATGGAAGGTTCCGTCCTTATCTGATCTGAAGCCAAACGTACTAAGCGCAGCTCTGCCTGTTTCTGATTTACAGAATTCATTCAGTATATCACTGTATGTCTTATTGATACCCGGAATATTTTCCTCAGTAATTTCTCTTGCCTTCCCAAGAACGGTATCCATGCCCTTTTGTATGCTATCTCTTGTATCCTGGGACAAAGAACCATACCCCTCAAAGCCTTTTTCGAACAATTGCTCGGTATCAGCTAAGGATATATTAAATTTCCTTGCAGCTTCTTCCTCCAGCTGTCGTAAATCTATATTAGCGTTGTTTATATATTGCGCCAGACTGTCATCTATTGCATAAAACTCTTTTTCGCCGATATGATACATATCTCCAATAAATGAACTCAAGCCATTCTGAATACTCATTAATGCTGTTGAATCAAAAGGGCTCAGTCCGTCACGATCAACTAGCTGTAAAGGTTTATTTAAGCAGTAGATATACCTGTTGTGAGTTTCCGATATTCTCTCAAGTCCCGGTTTTATGTCGCATGAATTAAACCTTCCAAGCCCCGGAATATAGTTTCTTGCGTTAACATAATAGCCGCCTGTCTTAGTCAAGAGGTAGCCGCAGTAGCCGAATAATTCACCATCATTCTTCGGGTCATGCCCTTTAACCGACTCACCAAACTCATCGTAAGCATATGCGTTACCCCTTATGTCTGAATCAAATGGTACGGCTCTTGCGAGACTTCCGAGGTCATCACGGAGGTAGGCCATGCTGCCTTCCTTATTAAAGCTTCCAAGTATTCCGCCATCCCAGATGTAATCAGAACTTTTACGGCAGGACGTGCTGTAAATGACCTCATCAAAGGGATTTCTGATGTCGGATACAAAGCTGTTCTCTACACCATTGGTGATTGTTTTTACCCTTTGACCAAGACCGTTATAGATATACTCTTCCTTAATATCGTTCTCAATATCATTAATAAGACTTATTCTTCCGTTGGCTCCATAGGCTATTTCTTTTACAAGCCCACCGTTCTTATATTCAGCAGTAATTCCTCCGTTTGCGTCATATTTATAATTATATGTATCGCTTCCATCGGTTTTCTCGATTAATTCATCGAGGTTGTTATACCTATAATTAATTATTTTGCCGGCTTTCTCACATTTAGTACGGTTGCCAAATTCATCATAGTAATATTTACTTAATACTTTATTATCCTTGGCAACTGTCCTTAATCTATTTAACGGGTCATATTCATAATTCCATTTACCACAAGCTTCAGTAAGGTCTTTTCTAAATATATCAGCGCTGATTCTGTTTCCGCATGCATCATAGTCAAATAAGGCGGAATCAATTACCTCGCCATTTTTCTTATTTATTATTGATTTAATAAGACCCATACAGTCATATTCATACTCAGTCCTTATACTGTCGCCATAGGTTCTTGCCTTAACCTTCCCCGACCGATAATATTCGTACCCTATCTTAAGGTTCCCCGGCGAACTGATACAAGTAAGCCTTCCACCCTCACCGTATTCATAGTCTGTCTTACCTCCGTCAGGATAGGTCATACCAAGAAGACGGCCCTTTTCATCATCCTCATAGGCTACGGTGCTGCCATCTGAATATTCCACTCGCGTTCCTCTGTTACCGGCTTCAACCCTTGTAGTGCCAAGCCAGTCATTTATCTCCATAAGATTTCTTAACGGGTCGAAACTATACTTCACGGATTTTCCGTCAGCGTACCTGATTTCATCAATCAGGTCATCATCTGTATATGATATAAGGGTGGCTTCGCCATTTCGGTCAGACTTTTTTATAAGTCTCCCTTTGTCATCATACTCAAACAACTCGCCAAGTCCTGACTCATCTGTAATTTTAACCACCTGTCCGGCCTTATTTCTTATTATATCAACTGCCCGGTCGCTGGAGATATCCTTTCCTTTTCTCACAAGCTTGGTTAACATACCGGCCATGTCATAGCTATATTCGGTTTCATGGCCTAAGGCATCCGTTACCTTCTCTATTTTCTTTGCCGTGTTATATGAATATTCCGTCCGGTTTCCGTTACCGTCAACTACCGCGGTTACGAAGCCTGCCGGGTCATACTCAAGGTGCTTTATAGGGCCTCTTGCGTTTATAACATCAGTAATTCTGTTTATATCGTCATATTTATATTCTGTAAATACTCCGTCACTTCTCTCGACCCGAAGCATATTTCCACAGGCATCGTAGGTGTATGATTTGCTGAATCCGTTTTCACGTTCTGCCTTTACTAATCTCCCACCCTTGTCATAGGTGTATATAGCAGACCCATGTACATCAGATGATTCCTTAATTACATGTCCCATAATGTCGTATTCATACCGCTTCTTCTCAACTCCGACATGCTCTTCGCTTAGAAGCTCACCGGCTGCATTGTAGGCGAAATTATATTCGGCCTTATCAGACTTCACCTGAGTTATCTGGGACAGGTCGTTATAGGAAATATGTATGGTATTTCCCTTATCGTCAGAAACCTCTACCGGTCTGTCGCATGCGTCATATTTATAGTTTAATTTTCCCTTACTTGAACAAATTTCTGTCCTGTTACCGTTGGCGTCATATTTATAAGATATATTTTCGCCATCGGCTCTTTTTGTTCCTATAACCCTGTGCTCGTCATCATAGGTAATCTCAGTGTTTTTTCCCGTATTGTCACTTATTCCTGTCACCTGGTACAGCTTATTGTAGACGTAAGAAACAGACCCTCCGTCAGGCAAATTTACTTTTGCCGGCTTATTAAATTCGGTATATTCTATAGTCTTTTTACGTCCGTCAAAATCAACAAGCTCGGTTACATTTTCACTCTTGTCATATTTATATGTACGGACATTGCCCACAGCGTTAACGGTCCTTATTATATTTCCCCGATTGTCATAGGAGAAGGAAGTCCTTCTCCCCAGGGCATCAATATAGGCTGATACATTTCCAAAAGCATCATACTCGTAAGCCTTCTTAGTGCCATCAGGACCAATAATCGCTGATATCAGACCCTTTTCATTCCTCTCTATCGTAATTTCACTTCCATCAGGCTGTATTATGCCAACTGCCTGGCCTTTATTGTCATATTTAACTGATATTTCACGTCCAATTGGGTCTGTTCTCTTTAAAAGGTTTCCCTTAGCGTCATAAGAGTTGCTGAATAGCTTTTTACCATTCAGCGAAACCTCCGTTACAAGACCCTTAATATTATGCTTCATGGATATGGTATCACCACAAGGATTTGTTATAGTATTCATGCGGTGCTTCTCATCATAGGTATACCTTATGACATTGCCATTTCCATCGGTATGTGATTCAAGTTCATCCTTAACATTAAACGAATTATGCTCCGTGTGTGAAGCATATTTTATACTTACATTTCTGTATTTATAGTCTCTGGTGTATTCTACCTTATTGCCGTCAGGCTCAGTAACCGTTACGGTTCTGTCGATGTCGTTATAGTCAAAATTATACACACTGTCGCACGGCAGGATCTGCTTTATAGTTCTGCCATTTTCATCATATTCATTAGTAAGTGAAGCAATTTTTCGTGGATTAATTTTACTTATTAATCTTCCACACTCGTCATATGAAAATGATATTAAATTTCCATTTTCATCAATTATTGTTTCTAGCAAGCCGTCATTATTATAACTAAAATTAACACTCCTTCTTCTATCAGTGACCTTTATAATATGCCCCATGGCATCATAGCTAAAGCTATAGCTTATTCCGTCATAAGCTGACACTGCCATAAGTCGGCCATCATCATTATAGCTGAATTCCTGTCTGCGATTATTATCATCCTCTATATAATTTATTTTTCCATTATTAAAAAAATGGTATATTCTTCCGCTTTCACTCTTATAAATATATTCGGAGCCGGTATTCATTTTTCTGAGGCCAGCTCTTTTTGCTACAGGATTTCTATAGATTCCCTTCGCATCCTTCTTAAAGTGCATGGAATTGCCATTGCCAAGGTTTACAACCACTTCCTTAGCGTTGACAATAATCGATAAGTCAAAGCAATCAGACCATCCTTTTCCGAGACGGCCTTCTTTTAAATCTCTTGAGTTGTAATAAATAATATAATCTATAGGTTTATCCACATTAATATGTAAAAAATTCATTGAAGCAGCATAGTTTCCCGTCTGCATGTTTACAGGATCGCCGGCCATTTCGAACTGATTTAAGGCATCAGGAAGATCTCCCTTCTCGCCATCAAGATAGGCCTTAACGTCCGAAAAAGAATCTATTTCCTTATTTAACGTATTTACCCATGACATATCAGCAAGTGAGTCATTATATTTGCAATTTACTTCATCCCAGGTCTTCCTTAACTCCTTAAGGGCCTTCTTTATAGTTTCAAAAATCTCCTCCGTAGACTTAAATAGCGGAGAGGACTCATTATTTATTTCATTTAATATTCTAATTTTATCTCTCGTCTCGTCAAGTTTTGCCTGATGGCGGGCCCTTAGGGACCTTTCATATGACAATTCATCTCTGATTGCTTGTCGTTCAGTCTCAGTTATGGCAGCTCCAAGCGCAGTTTCAAGACTATTAATAACAGAGTTGTCATAAGCTATCGCCTTGGTGTAAGATTCCACCAGAAGCATAAGCTGCTTCTGTTGCCGTGTCTAATTTGATACAACATAACGGAGCGGAATTTCTACCCCTTAACGATGCACCCGCACAGGTGCATTTTTGCACACCCCTCATAACGATGCCGTATGCACCGTTACGGAGTAAGGTATTCGGTTTTATCGCTGCCTGTGCATACATCTCGTTCTCCTTGTGAAACTGGAATCTGTCTATGCCTTATGCCTGCTTACGGCAAATATAGAGGAGATGATTTGTGTTTCCCAATAGTTCTCTCTTTTCGGAAAAAGCCAAATACCATTCAGTAAGAGCTTCAAATTCCTCATCTGTCATAGAAAAGTCAGGACGCTTTTCGATGGGTTCCATCAACCCGTCCACACCTGTTGTTGTTATCCATTCGACAGGTTTCTCATGAAATAATCCCTCAAACTCTGTAACATCATATCCTGTGAACAACTGTTCTTTGAAATGTCTTATCCGATAATCATTCGTAAAGTTCTCTGCTTGTCCTTCAGCCCAATTTCCGTAGAAATAGTTTGCATACATAATGGCAAACACGGATATAAATGCAAACAGAATAATGCCACCAGGTTTCGTGACCCGAATTGTCTCGTCAATTGCACAGTTCACTTCGTCTGCTTCATACAGGTGATACATTGGACCAAAGGACAGAGTAACATCAAATGTGTTATCTGGGAAACGGCTCAAATCTGTTGCATCTCCTTGGAATGATTGAAGGTTCAACATCCCTTTACTGTTTTCCCTAAGTACTTCGAGATTGCTCTCAACAAGTTCGATGGCCGTTACATCCATGCCTTCTTTTGCAAGGGCAATAGAGTATCTCCCAGTTCCTGCGCCAACCTCAAGTATCCTTGATTGCTTGGTTGCATAGCGATGGATGTAAGACATTGTAGTACAGTATTCCAATTGACCGTGCCGCGATCTTGTAGTTCGCCCATTTTCGTCATATTGACCATAAAAGCTACTTACTATTTCTTTTCTGGTGCTCATATAATCTTCCTCGCTAATCCCGATTTACTTAATTGAGACTGTCCAGGTCTCACCATCGACCAGGTACTGAAACTCCGTCAGGGTCGGATCGTTTATTACCCGCATCAAGTCTTCAAAATCATCGACCGTGTTTATCTCTGACAGGCGATTGCTTTCCACCCATTCCATCTGCCCCTCATCGGAAGACACAACCGTGCCGCTATATTCGGTTACTTTGAACAGTAGGACAACATACCGTCCGTTTTTGATTGGGAACTGTTTCACACCCACAAGCCGTGGATTCTTTATATCCAGTCCCGTTTCTTCTTTCATTTCACGGATCACCGCATCAACGAAAGATTCTCCCTGTTCCACATGACCGCCTGGAAGCGTATATCCCTGCCAATCATTTTTCGTTCTATTCTGAAGGAGCATTCTGTCTCCATCCGTGATGAGACACAATACCGTCAGTTCAACATTTTCAGTTCTGCTCATATTATTCTCACTTCTTCTTTTTCGGAGCAGGAAGCTCCTCATACATTGATTTCAGCAGTTTCCGCAGTAACTCCTTGTTATCCACATCATCCACGAGCAACATTTCCTTTGCGCCTTCATACGGAAGTTCCATGACTGCATTCGGCATCATCGTCACGGCAGATTTTGTTGGCTTCACAAGAAAGCGGTCATCATAAATGCCGCCGACCACCTTACCGCGATAGTAGATGATGTATTCTCCCATCATTGCCCGATAAGACACATCTTCCAATTCAGAAAGTTGCTCCAATATAAAATCCAGGTATTCTTTGCTTGATGCCATTATCTCTTCTCCTACACACCATTTTCACTTAACCATTTTACTGATTTCCTTAATGCTTCAATTGTCTTCGTTTCGAGAACGCATCTGGCATTCCTATTCTCTGCTAATCTCAGCCTTTCGACAAGGTCAATCTCGCCGTCACCAAGTGCCAGATGGTTCCTTGGCGGCATTTCCGACCCATCATGTATATGAAAATGAATCAGATGTGCTTTATGTTCCATTATAAATGGAACATCTTTCTCACCGATCGCCTTTGAATGCCCGACATCCCATGTCAAGCCGAATTTGGGACTTTTCAGCAAGTACTCGATTGCCTTTTTCTCATAATCACGGAAACCATCTGTATTCTCAACAGCAATCATCACATTACTGTCTCCAATCCATTCTTCACACATAGACCGAAATGCAATAAATGATTTCATATAAGTATCAAAGTCGCGGTCGTACATCTGCACCTTTCTATCTGGCAGAGTGATATAAATCCCATGGTTCATATGCATATTCAGAGTAAACGGCTGACTGTCATCTCCATATCGGTCGCGCAGGCACATCAGCTTTTTCGCCACCAAAATAGAGCGCCGTACCGTTTCCAGATAAGCCTCAGTCACAAGTCGATTGAAATCCGCGATATTCAGGTTTTCATCTAAATGGATGGTGTAGTAGACACCTGCCTTTTCTGCAATCTGCAGCATGGTATCCGTCTGTTCCAATCTTTCAACTTGATATTCTGGAAAGTTCATATTCAGTTCGATGAATTTAAGACCCAAGCTACTACAGAGAGCCACATTGTCCTCAAGCGTCCTGTTCTCAACTAATGTCGGCATTCCAAACTGTATCATCACTTTTACCCTCTTTTTTTATTCTTTGCTTACAATTCGCACACCATAATATATTCTTCGGCGTTTTCATCAACCGTCTTGAATCCGACATCCTTGTACATCTTCACGGCATAGTTTGCTTTCTGCACCGCCAGGGACGCCCGTTCATACCTCTGCCATTTCAGCAGTTCGAGCATCTTCACCATAAGCTGCGAACCGATGCCCTGACCGCGATATTCCTTGTAAAGCGAAATGGCGAAGGACGGCGTATCATCATCCACATGACCGTAATCGTCCATGATTCTCGTCCAGACTGCTCCGACCACTTTGCCACCGAAATCTGCCACCAGGCAGTTATCACCTTTCCGAGTACCGAAATCATCCGTATACACACGAAGTTCCGGCTTCTCGATGATGTCCCGCGCAGGCGGCTCCGCTCCCTTCGGTATGAAGATTGCTTCATACAAGAAGTCCTTCAGCAGATCGGTTTCACCTTTACGAAGGCTGCGGATTACATATTTTTTGTGCTTGTCGCTCGTCATGTGGGAGATATGCTCGTTACGCACCCTGCCCAGCATTTCAAGCATCTGTCTGCCAATCGGCTCCGGCTCGTTATCATTGCCGCCGCATATCAGTTCCAGCGTGTCCGGCGTCCAAATGTACCCGTGCCCTATGTGTTAGAATAGTTGTCAAGGGAAGCAAAATGTTTTGTGGTATGGTATAATAAGCATATCACAGGAAGGAGACAGCTATGCAATACAGTAAGGAGTTAAAGGCATCAATCCTCAGCAGGAT
>Ga0256405_10009374_pt1 | contig 13434 bp, 17 predicted proteins | sample RumenRJG_02DNA_FD_189096 | JGI IMG/M metagenome (GOLD analysis project Ga0256405, IMG submission 189096) | Bovine rumen microbial communities from Lethbridge, Alberta, Canada - RJG_02 | ecosystem: Host-associated > Mammals > Digestive system > Stomach > Rumen | place: Canada: Alberta...
TTTTATATATTTTGATATGTAGTCGGAGAAACCATATATGATATAGTTAATCCGATAGAGGTATGCAGTATGCCATACAAATTTTCTGTTAATTTTTAATAGGAAATTGTTAAATCTTTCTAATTTCATGTTTTTATATTAGAAAGGAACTGTTGACAAAATGATGTATTTGTGATATACTAAATGAGTAATATGTTTTATACGCCCATAGCTCAGTTGGTTAGAGCAGCTGGCTTATATCCAGCGTGTCCCTGGTTCGAGTCCAGGTGGGCGTACCATTATGTTGGTTGTAGCGAGATAGTAAATGCGCTAGAATATGGTTCTAGTTAACGCAGGTTAAAATCCTGTCAACCAACCCAAGATAACTAAAATATCAGTACCTTTACGTGGTAGTTATCATAAGTATCTGAAAAGAGAAACTAAAACTGATATAAACAATTAAATAGTTTATATATTGTGCGGTAGCATAATGATGAAATGTGATGGTTTTATATTTCATCACTCATTTTTTAAGGATGTCAAATGGAACATCATATATTCATCCTGATTATCGTAATAAGTGATTTGTATCTGGCACCTTTGTGTAGTGGTCTAGCACAACGCCCTTTCACGGCGTAAACAGCAGTTCAAATCTGCTAGGTGTCACCAACTAACCGAAATATTAGTACCTTTACGTGGTGGTTAGTATAAGTACCTAGATATAGGGAAACTAAAACTAATATATAAGGTGATGCATTTTGAAAAAAGATAAGCATGATAATACTACAGATAAATATGTAGGGACAATTGTTGGTAATTATAGAATTTTAGAGAGAACTTCTATGGCATTACCTGGGGAACATGCTATTTATAAAGCAGAGTGCATTAAATGTGGATATATTAAATATGACCGTATTACGAACTTCAAAAGACGAAATCTAACAGATAAGTGCCATCATTTCACAGTGAGAGCACATTGGTATTCTGAAAGATTAGAAAAAATATTTTATCGTATGCGAAGCCGTTGCCATAATAAATCTAGTAAAGATTATCGTTTCTATGGCGAAAAAGGTATTCGTGTTTGTGATGAATGGTTAAATCATCCACAACTATTTAACGATTGGGCAATTCAAAATGGTTATCGAGAAAATCTAACAATTGATAGGATAGATTCAAATAAGAATTATTGTCCTGAAAATTGTAGATGGATAACTAGAGAGCAAAATTCTAAATGGAAAAGTACAACATCTAAAATTACCGTGAATGGAATTACGGATAGTGGAAGAGGTTGGGCAAGGCGTTTACATATTGGTGTGAATCGAATTAATGTATGGAAACGTGATAAAGGATTAGAGTTTTGTGAGGAAAAAATAAAAGAGCTGTTATTAAAAAAATAATTAATTAAATTATTGAATTATTATATGCTAGTATAGCTCAGTTGGTAGAGCGTTGGTTTTGTAAACCAAATGTCGTAGGTTCAAGCCCTATTACTAGCTCCAACATGCGGACGTAATTTAATGGTAGAATCCTAGCCCTCCAAGCTAGTTATGCGGATTCGATTTCCGTCGTTCGCTCCATTTGATAATAGCGTCATGTTCGGTATTAGCATGATGTTTTTATAAAAAAAAGGATAACAATATGTATCGTTGTTATCCTTTTATTTTTATATTTAATAAAGCTAATTGACTAAAAAGTCTTGACAAGCATAATATTTTGTAGTAGTATATGTATGTAATCAACAAAGAGAGGAATGATTCAAGGTTTTTTGAAATTTGGAAAATAAAATTTCAAAAAAACAAAAAAGTTCTTGACAAGATATATAACGTATGGTATACTAAATAAGTCAGATGGAGAAAGACACATGGTGGTATAGCCAAGTGGTAAGGCAGAGGTCTGCAAAACCTTTATTCCACGGTCCGAATCCGTGTACCACCTCCAAAATATGATAAGATGTGCAATAAAATGCATATGTTATAAATAGGGGTATCGCCAAGTGATTAAAGATTTAATATATAATAATGTTGTATATTCACAATTTTCAATTGATGAAACAGGAAATATTATGAATAAGAAAACAAATTATATATATAAAAAATCAGTTGGAGGTAGTGGTTATTATATTGTTACTTTGCCTTTAGGAAAAAGAGGAAAAGTAAAGAGCATAAGATTGCATAAAGCATTAGCGGAAGCATTTATTCCAAATCCAAATAATTATCCAATTGTTCATCATAAAGACGAAAATAAATTGAATTGTTCATTATCGAATTTGGAATGGACAACAAGTAAACAAAATACTAAGTATCATTTGGAGTATCAGTCAAAAAAGACAAAGTATTTCAATAACAGAAAATTAACAACAGAAGATGTTGATTATATTAGAAACAATAAACAGATATATTCTTATCAAGAATTAGCTACGATGTTTCATGTTTCAAAAACAACGATAGTAAATGTTGTAAAACATTTATGTTATAAATAGGGGTATCGCCAAGTGGTAAGGCTTAGGACTTTGAATCCTACATGCGTTGGTTCGAATCCAACTACCCCTGCCAAATGGTTCCAAGAAGGAGAAATTCTTTGCGGAATCAATTTTGGGCGAAAGCCCACGGTTTCAATGGACAGGACTTTGTACATCTATAGGAGTTTTTGTAAGACCCTCGTGGGAGTGCAAGAAACGTTAGTCACTTGGGAATTTTCATCGGTGCGGCCCACACCGTCACAGGCTCTTGCCGTGGGAGTGCAAGAAACGTTAGTCACTTGGGAATTCTACCTATACCATGGATTTATCCGTGGGAGGATGTCAAAAAGGGTTTTGTTCGAAAATAAATCGTAAAAAACTACATATGGAAGAGGCAGGGGTTTTTATGTAGTTTCCCTGCCTTTTTCGTTTATACGGAGGTCATTAAAAATGAGAGAGATAGAGATTGGAGAACCGCAAAAAACAATTTTGGAATTTCCTGATGGTACTTTTCTCTATCAATGTAGAGGAAATTTTGATGGGTTTATGTTTAAATATGAAAATTGGGCATTGAGAGATAGAGATTATTTTTCAATGCTACAGGAATTGGTTAAAAAATATTCTGTAGATAAAATTTATAAAGATTTTGTTTCTGTATATAATATTGTCAAGAAAGATATTCATAAAGAAGATTGGAAAAAAATTCGTAAGATTGCTTCTCAATATGATTTAAATGATATGTTGGTAGTAGGGAAGCTATATTGTATATTATACGTTACGATGTTAGCAGAACAGAATAACCATCATTCTATTTTGGGAAAACGAATTAAGCGATTAGCTGTTTACCAATTATTGATACTAGGAATGTCTTTAGATGAAGTTGTTAATTTTTCAAAAGGAAAGAGCGCAAGAAGTTATCTGGAACCATTGTGCGAAAGGTATGGATTCTGAATATGATAGAAGAAATCATAGAGCTTCAATTGACAAAGAGACAAAAAAATCAATTAAAAAAAATGGAAAGAGAATACCAAAAATGTTATCATGATTATCATTCTGATTTAATTGGAATAGAATTGGTAGCATGGGGGCATGATTATTTAAAAACCTTGTCTTTAGATATGATTACTAGTATCATACATGGGAATGATATTTTTAGCTGTACAGCAAATGCATATAAGGATGGAGAAATTCATATTAAGAATATTATTATTCCATATCAAAAAAATGAATTATATGATATTCAATGCATTTATTTCTTTTTTCTTTTAAATCATCCATATATGAAAGTAGTCTTAGACCAAAAGAAAAAGAAAAAATATAAAAATATTTTATCTATGGATGTTGGTGTAGATAATTTAGGAGCTTGTGCTTCAAGTTTCGGAGATACGTTCCTCATGGATGGAACAAAATTGAAAGCATGGAATTATTATTATTTAAAAAGAGTAAATAATTACATGGGAATTTGTAAGGAATCGAAACACATTTCTAAATTGAAAGAAAAAAATTATAGATATATTTTAAGTTATTGTAAAAAAGCAAGCGATTATTTGCAACGATATTGTCTTTTAAATCAAATAGATTTATTTTTAATAGGGAAAATACCAATTAAAAAGAAACTTTCTTTTGAAAAGTTTATGTCTATGGAATTTAAAAGAGATAATGTAACTTCCTTTTCTATGTCATTATTTATTTATAATGTAAAAGAAATGTGTTGGAAAAATGGTATAGAATGTGAATCTGTTCCTGAAGATTACAGTTCTAAATGTAGTTTTTATGATGGCGAATCTGTAAAATTGCATGATACTTATATGGGAAAACGTACAACAAGAGGATTGTTTCGCACAGGGCATTATTATTATGTTAATGCTGATGTAAATGCGGCGTTTAATTTTTATCGTGTTTATATTAAGCAGAATCAGCGGATTCAATCTGCGATGAATTGGAATGACTGTAAGCAATCTCTTCGATTGCATCCTGTTAGAATTAAAATTATGGATTAATAGAGAAAAATGCTTGACAGATATTAAAACAAGTAGTATACTATTAATTGTGTGAGGGGTCAAAGATATGCGTCTGCATTTGTTTCCTCGGCGATATTTTTTAAGAAACAAATGTTAGCGTGAAAGGAATCATCAAGAAATCCTTAGAGAATATCAAAAGTTTATATATCTTATATGATGAAAGTCTATGATGTAATTATGCATTATTTTGGCGATTATAGACAGTTCTGAATGGAAAAACATATTATATTTTCAATGTTAATATGTGTGTCGCTAACCATCAGTATTATTGCTTGCAAAACGAATGTCAGAGTGGGATGTATAGTAATAAGGTTAGAAGAGACAATTCAGATTCTATTAGTTTGAAATGCTAAAAGCTAATAGAAAAAGAGTAGTTGTATGTAGGTTTATGAACCTTCTCTTAAACAGTTCTTGCTTGTAAAAATCTTATGTAAGATACAGATTCTTTTACTTGCTATCATAATTGTTACATAATTTGATATAATAAAAGTGAAAAGAATTTTATAAAGTGCGCTGTAAAACCACGTCCTTTAGGGTTGGGGAGTGTCAAAAAGTGATGTAACCACATAACATAATTGTATCAATAAGATTTTTAGAATGAGTAATGTGGACATTCGTTCATATTACTCATTTTTTTAGAAAGGAAAAACTATCATGAAAGTAAAAACAATTCAACTAGGATTGGAAAATTGTGAAGTTATTAATATTCCTTATAATGACATTAAAGGTATTCATTTAAATGGAATCTCAAAGTCATTATATAAACCTTTTGAAACTAGTGATGAATTAAAAGAAGTTTATATGTGTGATGATTTTGATGTTACGATTGATAAAAATGCAAATGTATTAGCTAATTGTCAATGTTTTTCTAATACGTTGCCGTTTGAACGATTAAAGAAGTTTAAAGATGTAACGTTTGTATGTATTCAGTACGAAGATGGGTCTAGTTTTACGGTATATACTCCATATGAAGGTGATGAAACAAATACACTTCAAACTTTAGAAACAGACATCATGCAGAATATGCATATCAATATTAAAAGAAGAAATTACTTGACACTAAAGTAAATTTTGTTGTATAATGTAAGCAGAAAATTAAGAAGGAGATAAGAATTATGAAAAGCAGAGTTATTAATTCCCGTAACTTCGATTTTAATTTTCAGGATAAGTTGTTTACAGGTTATACAAGTAAACTAAAGCCTAGCTTGTTTTATGGAAACAAGAAAATTGAAGGTTATATTTGGTTACAGTCTCAATGGACAAACAAGATGTCAAAATGGCAGTTGGATAAAGAAGAAAAGGAAAATAACAAAATTCTTTCTTGGACATATATCCCTTGCGATAAAACGATTGAGCGTTTTCCGAAATTAGAGGGATATAAATTAGTTGTAAATTTTGATTCTCGCGAAATTAAAAAAATGGCATATAAAAAATATCGCAGAATTAGTGAAGAATATTTAAATAATAACGATAAATAAACAAAAAATCTATATATTTCTTTTAGGATATAATAATTTTAATAAGAAATATATAGATTTTTTTAGTATAATGAAAAAGGTGCTGATATAAATATGAAATTCGATGAACTTTCAGAAAATGCAAAGAATGAAGCTCTCCAGAATGTTATTACTGAAGAAGGTTTAGTTTCCGATGTTATTATGGATACATATGATAGTTTAAGAATGTCTTTTGAAAAACTTGGTATTACAGGAATCAAAGATGCTTTTGAAAATAAATCACAGAAAGATGTTTATGATTTTGATTTAACAATTCATGAATCTCCTATTTCTCGTAAGTTGTTTGATGCTTGTATGAGGACAGGGGATATTTCAGAAGAAGACTATCAGGTATATATTAATGATGAAGATGAAACAAATATTACACCTGATAAGGCTTTTGCTACATTGAAGGATGTTACGTTTGATGCCGCAGTTGATGTAAATTTCACGGACGTTAAGATAGATTCTAGTTCTATGGATGTATACGGAGAACGTGGTTCGGCGTTCATAGATGCGCTTGTAGAAGCTATAGGAGACGTTCTACAGAAGGTTGAAGATGACGAGACAGCAGATGTAGAACAACAGATATATAAAGAAGCAGAAGATAATGCAAAAAATTATGATTTTGATGAAAACGGAAATATTAGTAAATAACTTTTTATAATAGAAAGGCGGCTAATCATGACGCAAGAAGCGCAAAAAACAATTCAATATCTAAAAGCTCATTATTGGGACAAAGATAATTTATTTGATATTTTGGATATTATGCGTCAGATTATTGAAAAGCAACAATTGAAAATTGTGAAATTAGAGGAAGAAGTTCATTCGTTGAATACACATCGAAAAGTTATTGAAAATGATATGCATATTTTATTCAATAAAATTACAGCGAAAGAAGATAATATAACTTGATAAGTGCTAGTATTATTGGAGCATTGATGGGGTTGTGTGCGTTTCTATTGGGTTTTGGATTCGCAAGCATAGCAGAAAACATTTTTAAACGGAAACATAATTTCTCATTGAAAGATATTGACAAATAAAGATATATGTGGTAATATATACTTGTAACAAAGAAGAACACAAAAAAAAGTGTTCTTACATAGGCAGGGCACTGTCTATCTATAGGAGTTTTTGTAAGACTACCGTGAGGTAGCAAGAAACGTTAGTCACTTAGGAATCCAACGACTGAAGTCGTTGGAGGATGTCAACTCCGTCATTGTGGGATTTACCTCTTTCCACAAACTTGGTAACTTTGTTCTCTTATCTTGCAAAAAGGCGTGCTTACAAAAAATGTAAGTGCGTCTTTTTGCGTTGTGATAATTTATTGGAGACAGTTTATTAAAATTTTGATGTTTTTGAATTTTATATATTTTGTGAATAAGGAAAATTTTATGAGGTGAGAATCGAAAATGTCAGAAGAAAAATTTGGACGTGAGTTTATTAACTCTATCTCTCCTGTAATCGAATCAGGAAAGGTTGTGTATGGTAATGTTGGTACAGTAAAACCAGTTCGTATTTATGAAACCATGCAATATGTTGAAAAAAAGAATGTAGATAATACAGCAGTTTATCAGGCTTATCGTGCACTTATGGATGTATGTTTTGTTAATGGTGTTGTTAAGGCTGATTTAAAAGAAGAAGATTTTAATAAAGCTCTTGCTGATTATACTGAAGTTCTTAAAAAGTCTGTAGGTTTAATAAAAGATGCTCCTGCAACAACACCAACAGGTGATACAAAAACAGAAACATCAAAAGAAGATGCTCCAAAGACGAAAGGATGAACGTGATGGAATAAATGCAACGGTTGTTTAAAAAACTGTTGCATTTTTTTGCCACATTTAGTATAATAATAATTAGGTTGACAAGGATAGAAAGCGAGTGAAATATCATGGATATTTATGTTTTGCCTGATTATAAAGCTAAAGAATTTGTGGCATTTTGTGAGGTATTGCAAATTAAGAAAAATACAACGGTTGAAAAAATGCTAGAGAGTGGATTCACTAATTTTTATAAACCTCATTTGTATTTTTCTCGAAGATTAAAACAGCCTGATAACTATAACGTTTCTTTTGGGATAATTGTTTCTAAGAAAACAAAGAAAATTCTTTCGTTTGAAATTCTGGATGAAAATTTTTGTCAACCTTGTTTTTGCACAGATAATGATTTAAAACAAGTGAAAAACATCGTTGATGAATTAATAAAAAAAGGAATTTTAGAAAGGAGTGAAGATTTATGTTAAAATCTAAAGATATTCCAAAAGAAAAAGTTGAAAAAGTTTTGATTCATATTGCAAGTATTATTAGCGATAATCTAGATAGAATTGACACAATTCAAGAAGAAACCTCAAGTTTAATTAAAACTATGGACATATCAGATACGACATATAGAAGTCCATGGTTTAAAAAAGTTTTGTATGTTTATTTACTTCCTTTAAGAATCAGCCCATATTGGAGAATATATAAAACTTGCCTAAGTAAAATAGAATATAACGTTGAACTTGTTGCGCGAACTATGAGACAAAATAATCGTTATGTTTCTTGGCATCAACAGATTCTGAGAAAATATGATATAGAGGTTGGGTGAATCATCATGTATACAGTAAATGAAATTAGTGCTATTAATAAATTATCGTTAATTGGATATGTAAAAACCGAAAAAACAGATTACGCTGTCAGGTTGTCTCGTGATGGATTTTTTCAGATATTTGATAACGGAAAGAAGGTATTTCAAATTCATGTAAAGAATTATGAAATGAATAATTTAACTTTACAGAAAATTGTGAATTATGTTTTTGAAAAATATCATTTCTGAAATTAAATATAAGATAAGCGTACCTGTTTTTGGTACGCTTTTTTATGTTGCATTTTTATTCTTTTTGTGACAATGTATATATATATGGACAAAGAAGTGAAAATAAGAGAAAGAAATTAAAAAAGCAAAGAAGGTTTTATTATTGGAGAATGGAGTTTGAAAAAGGTGAGAGAAAATGGACTTGGCATATAATTTAATATTAAAAAATGAAGGTACTGAAGATGAACATCTTTCATTTTATGAAGATAAAGATGGGAATCGTTATTCTGTACAAAATTGGAATTCTGAATTAAATAATACAGATTTGATGATTGATATTGCTTCTACGATTCATCATTCTTTTTATCGTGGTGATATGGAAGAATTTTTGCTTCTGTATCGTAATGGTTTGCATTGTGATAAAATTTTGGAACTATTAGATATATGCGGTTGTATTGCTGAAGCCACTCTTTTGAAAAAGAAATTGTATAATGAATATAAATCTTATTTAGATTATCTATACAAAAAATAAAAGTGTTGCATTTTTATTCTTTCTGTGGTATAATAGAATCATGGAGGAAAAGAAAACATGCTAGATAAGAATTACAAATATAAAATTGATATTTTTAAAAGTTTAACAAATATGGAAAAACATTATTTATGTCCCATGGGAAAACTAGAGAAAGTAAGTGACCAATATTTTGTTTCAAATCGTGTCTTGTTTGATGAGGAACAGCCAATTGCATTTGAAGAATGTATGCTTGTTGGAAATGATAAATATCCATATATTGCTCTTGCAATTAAAAAGGAATATCGTCATCAAGGATTGGCAAATAAATTAATTCAGTTGGCGATAGAAGATATTGAAAAAACAAAGTATCGTGCTATTTTTTATTGTGGCGTAGATAAAAGGAATAAGGCTTCAATTTATGTAGCAAAAAGAAATGGTGCAATCAAATATCATGAGACTGATAAAAATATTAGTTTTATTATTTTTGTGTGAGAAAGGGAAAACTAAATAAGAGTTATGTTGATAAAATTCTTCATGCACAACTTGCCCAGTGTTATTTTGAAATGTATAAAAACCACATTACTATAATGATTATTATCATGATTAAAAGAGTGGATATATATCCACTCTTTTTTAATATTTAACTAATCTTTTTGCTACACGTTTAAACTCCGAGTCATTACCCATATTAGTGTTTGTATATATTTTTTTTATTCCATTTTTCTTTAAAACAGATATAACATCATTAATATTTGCATTTGCGTCTACTTTACCACTAGAAGTTTCGATAATAGCAACTCCGTCTTTAACTTTGCCTGTTACAAATTGAGCATCTGGATTTTGTTCGCAAAATTGTTGAAAATTATCATATCCAATTTTTTGAGATAATTGTTCAAATAATTCCATATGGTCTTGGCAATTTCCTTCTAAATATTTTCCGTTTAAGTATATAAAACGATTATTTTGTGAATCATAGCCATTTGACGTTGTAACTGTTTCACCAATTTTATCGTGATTGTTTAATAATTGTTGATAACAATCTACACTATATTCATCTAATACTGGATAACAAATTTTTTTTAAATCTTCTTCACTATAACAATTAGTAAAACATTTATCTATAATTTGATATATTTGTTTTTTTTGTTCGTATGGAATATTTAATTTTCTTGCAATTCTATTACCTAAAGAAAATAAATGTGTATTCTCCTTATATCCGTGCTCAAGTATAAAATCATCAAATTCAGATTTTTCAGGATATATTATTAATTTTCCTCCCAAACATTTTTTATTTAAGTATACATATGTTTCCATTCTTAATATTGTTTTTTTCATGTTAGGTTTTTCATTAAAATATTTTTTAATAGCACTTGTTATTGTTTCTTCGTTGATTTCTACTTCTGATTTTATTAATCTTTTTGCAACTCTTTTGAATTTAGTTTCATTTCCTATTTTATTATCATTGGTATATACTTTTTTTGCACCATTTTTCTTTAATGCTGATACAATTTCATCCATGTTAGATATATTACTTGTTGTTTCGATAATTGCAACTCCGTCTTCTATTTTTCCTGAACAAAATATCGCATTTTTATTTTTAGGGTCTTGTGAATATTCATATGAATTTGTATATCCCTGTTCTTTTGCTATATCATCAAATAGTTCTCCGTGGTCGTTGCTTTGTTTAATTTTTAATTTTCCGTTTAAATATACGAATCGTGTATTTGAATCATCATAACTACTAGATGTTGTAACTTCATCACCAATTTTATCTTTTTTGTTTAATAATTCTTTATAACATTCTTCTGATTTTTCTTTTACAGAATTATAAATATTATTAAATTCTGATTCTGTATAACCATCAAGTAAATGTGCATTAAATGTGTCGTAAACATCGTCTGATACATCATCTAAGCTATTTTCAGAAATATATTTATCTATAATATCTTTAATGCGTTCAGCTATGAATGGTTCATAATCAATCATGAATTGTTTTGCATTTTTTAAAGATACTTCTTCATTTGCTTGTAACATCGCAGGAATTAATTTGGTTTGAATAAGATTTTTTCCTGTAACTGATTTCATTGTTGTGTTAATAAATTCTTTTATTTTTAGATATAATTCTTCATTATTATCTGCAACTAATCGTTTCATATATTTCACTCCTGTATTTTTTTTCTTTCTATTATTAAAATATTTTATTAATTATGAAAAATAAGACATGATATTGATTATCAAATAAAAATATAGATAATATCTAATAATTTTGAGTTGAAATTTTGATGAAATTTTAGCCTATTTTTTTATTGTAAAATCAACAAGTTTTTTTATCAGAGTTGAATTTTTAATGTATAATTTGTTTAAAAAATCATGCAGATATGATATACTAATGTAGTAAATGATTCCATCTGCAAAAATATAAAGGAGTTGACGAACTTGCAAAAAGTAAGAAAACGCAACGGTTCATTAGCAGAATATGATTCAAAAAAAATCTTTGATGCCATTAAAAAGGCAAATAAAGATTCTAAAGACAAACGAATGAATAATTCGTCAATTTGGAGGTTGGTAAGTGAAGTTGAAGAATATTTTGAAGATGTAAAAGCACCTTCTGTAGAAAGTATTCAGGATACGGTAGAAAATCTTTTGATGAAGTCGAATTGGGAACATACGGCGAAATCTTATATTATTTATCGTTCTGAACATGCAAAGATTCGTGATACGCATGAAGAACTCATGAAGAAAATGATGGATATTACATTCCAATCTGGTGAAGAATCAGATTATAAACGTAGTAATGCTAATATCCAATCAGATACAACAATGGGTTCTATGCTTATTTACGGAACGACAGTAAGTAATTTCTTTAATGATAATTACATTATTCCAAAGAGATATATTGATGCTCATAGAGCAGGATATATTCATATCCATGAATCCTATTGTGGATAAAAAAATAGGTGAACTGATAACATCAGGTGTACAATTTACGTTTAGGAAATGTAGGAAATGACATTTAGAAATTGTGCTAACAGGGGATGACTTTTTAAAAGTAGAATCCTGTGTTAATAAATTTTAGGTAAAAATATGATAGATTATACAGGTTATACAAATATTAACCATCAAAATGAAAGATATATTGTTTTAGAATATATCCATAATTCAAATAAATTTTATAATTTATGGAAGGTTCAATTTGAGCAAACAAAATCTATTCGTTATGTAACTGCAAGAGAAATTAAATTTAATACGATTAAAGATTTGTATCTTCCAAGTAGATATGGAAAAGGTTATGTTGGAGAAAACGGGTATCGCAAAACATGTACGCAAGAAGGAATTTTATGGTCAGATATGTTAATGCGTTGTTATAATAAAAAATGTAAAGATTATAAATCCTATGGTGCAAAAGGTGTATATGTTTGTGATAGATGGTTAAATTTAGGAAATTTTATTTTGGATATTCCATTAATTGATGGTTACGATGAAATAAAGTTTAAAAATAAAGAATTGAAATTGGATAAAGATTTAAAACAAAAAAATGTGAATAGGAAAGTGTATTCTTTAGAAACTTGTACGTTTTTAATAGAAGAACAAAATAAATCTTTATTAAATCATGAGAAAAATGTATATGAAGTTATTAATCCGAATGGTATAAAAGAATATATTGAAGGATTAGTTACATTTTGTAAAAAATATCATATTTCTCATTCAACAATCAAACAAAGACTTGATAATCATTCATTGAAACCAATTAAAGGTTTTGTATTTTTACGTAAAATTGAAAATTAATCGACTATCCAATTATGGAGTACATATATAGTAAAAAATATATGGAAGTGCCTATCTTAGATGATATAGTCAATTTTACAATAGACAAATGTCTACTGTGAGAGGACAAGGATTTTTCAGAGCTAACCAGCAATTGTCTTCAAGTGGATTTACAAAAAACATTTAAAGACGGTTTTAAAATTGGTAACTCATATATTAGAGAACCACAAAGTATTCGTTCTGCCGCAAGTTTGGCTTGCATTGTGTTGCAATCCAGTCAAAATGATATGTTTAAACCAAAAGGTTAAACTGAACACTTGCATAGTAATATGCATGAACAAACTCTATTTTAACTTTTATCAAAGGTGTTTTATCAACGTATTTAGTAATTGTAGTAAATGACAATGAATG
>Ga0256405_10009375_pt1 | contig 13433 bp, 11 predicted proteins | sample RumenRJG_02DNA_FD_189096 | JGI IMG/M metagenome (GOLD analysis project Ga0256405, IMG submission 189096) | Bovine rumen microbial communities from Lethbridge, Alberta, Canada - RJG_02 | ecosystem: Host-associated > Mammals > Digestive system > Stomach > Rumen | place: Canada: Alberta...
TCTTTTCCCGAAAATCCGGCTATTCCGGAAACTGAAAGTCGCAGCTTAACGATTAACGAAAGAAAGAGGCAAGGAACGGTTGTTATGAGGTCACTTCTTCAGTGGTCTCGGACAGTCCCCGGTGTCCAAAATTGGCTTGAAGCGTTTTTTGACTAAAAATCGCTCAAAAACCCCTCTTTTTTGCTTGTAAAGCGTCAGTTTCTGTGTTAAAATCTCATTTGGGACATAATTCACCCTTGCGGGCGGAAATTGTCCCACCAGATCAGAAGGAGGCGAGCGGATGGATTCAGGTTTTATCACCCTGATGCGGAAGCTTGCGCCCGATCTGATTGACGAGATTACCCGGCGGGCCCTGATCCTGGAACGGATCGCGGCGTTGCAGCCGGTCGGCCGGCGCCAGCTGGCGGCTAAGCTGAACCTGCCGGAGCGGGAAATCCGCAACACCGCGGCCATCCTGAAGGACCTGGGTTATGTGGACCTGGACGCTTCGGGCATGTCCCTTTCCGGCAAGGCGGAAGAGGTGCTGGAAACCTCCCGTGCCTTCTCCAAGGCCATGAGCGGCCTGACGGAAACGGAGAAGCGGCTGTGTGAGCTCCTGCCGGTGGACCGGGTCTTCATCGCGCCCGGGGACGCGGATGAGGATGAGCAGGTTCTTTCCGACGTGGGCCGCATCTGCGCGGCACGCCTGCGGAACATCCTGGTCAACGGCAACACCCTGGCGGTGACCGGCGGACGGACCATCGCCGCGGTGGCGAAGAGCATCCAGAGCCCGACGCCCCTGAATGTCATGGTGGTGCCTGCCCGGGGCGGCCTCGGCCGCACGGTGGAAACCCAGGCCAACACCCTGGCGGAAGAGATCGCCGGAAAGCTGGGCGGCCATTACAGGCTCATCCACCTGCCGGACATCATGGACGCGGCGGCCATGCAGGAAATGCTGAAGCTGCCGGAGGTCCGGGAAGCCATGGAGCTGCTGGAGCGGGCGGACGTGATCCTGCACGGCATCGGCACAGCCTCCGGGATGATGAAGCAGCGCAGGCTGCCCCATGAAACCCAGAGTGAGCTGATCCACCAGGGTGCCAAGGGCGAAAGCTTCGGCGCGTATTACGACCTGGACGGCAAGTGCCTCATGGAAAGCACCAACGTGGGCGTGGACCTGGCGAAGCTGAAACCCACCTGTAAGATGATCGCCGCGGCGGCAGGGGCCAGCAAGGCGGAAGCGATTATTTCCATCCTGCGGCATACCAGGCATTATCTCCTGGTCACGGACCAGGGCGCTGCCGAAAAAATGCTCAGCATTCTTTCAGCTCATCACTGATCACTCTTCACTTGAAGGTAAGTGATTCCGAAGGAGATTTCTCCACTCCGCTTCGCTTCGGTCGAAATGACAACGTGAGCGACAGGAAAAAGTAATCATAATTCTTCATTTTTCATTCTTCATTGATTGTTAGGCCATCTGGCTTTACAATATAAGTTCGTATCCAATAAGAAAAGGAGAGATAAAATCATGGCTAAGAAAACGGTTGATGACATTCAGGTCAAAGGCAAGCGGGTCCTGGTCCGCTGCGACTTCAACGTCCCCATGAAGGACGGCAAGATCACGAACGACAAGCGCATTGTCGCGGCTCTGCCCACGATCAAAAAGCTGATCGCTGACGGCGGCAAGGTGATCCTGTGCTCCCACCTGGGCAAGCCGAAGAACGGTCCGGAAGAAAAGTTCTCCCTGGCTCCTGTGGCTGTCCGCCTGAGCGAGCTGCTGGGTCAGAACGTTGTTTTCGCCAATGACGATAACGTGGTGGGCGAGAACGCCAAGGCTGCTGTTGCTGCGATGAAGGACGGCGACGTGGTGCTGCTGCAGAACACCCGCTTCCGTGCGGAAGAAACCAAGAACGGCGAAGCCTTCAGCAAGGATCTGGCGACCCTGGCTGACGCTTACGTGGATGACGCTTTCGGCTCCTGCCACCGCGCTCACTGCTCCACCGCGGGCGTGACCGCTTACACCAGCCCCAACGTGGCCGGCTATCTGATCGGCAAGGAACTGTCCATCATGGGCAAGGCCCTGGAGAACGCTGACCGTCCCTTCGTGGCTGTCCTGGGCGGCGCCAAGATCGAAGACAAGCTGAACGTGATCAACAACCTGCTGGAAAAGGTTGACACTTTGATCATCGGCGGCGGTATGGCTTTCACCTTCCTGAAGGCGAAGGGCTATGAAGTCGGTAAGTCCCTGCTGGACGAGAGCAAGATCGACTACTGCAAGGACATGATGGCCAAGGCTGCCGAAAAGGGCGTGAAGCTGCTTCTGCCCATCGACACCGTGTGCGCTGCCGGCTTCCCGGATCCCATCGACGGACCTGTGGATGTGACTGTGGTTGACTCCGACAAGATCCCCGCTGACGTGGAAGGCCTGGACATCGGACCCAAAACCCGCGAGCTGTTCGCGGACGCCGTGAAGACCGCCAAGACCGTGGTCTGGAACGGACCTATGGGCGTGTTCGAGAATCCCACCCTGGCTCAGGGCACCCTGGCTGTGGCTCAGGCCATGGCTGATTCCGACGCTGTGACCATCATCGGCGGCGGCGACAGCGCTGCGGCTGTTGAACAGATGGGCCTGGGCGCCAAGATGACTCACATCTCCACCGGCGGCGGTGCTTCCCTGGAGTTCCTGGAAGGCAAGACCCTGCCCGGCGTTGCCTGCCTGGACGAGAAATAATTCAGAATTAAGAATTCAGAATTATAAATCTGCAACTCGTGATGATTTTTCCCGCGCCTTACACTTGTCATTCTGAGCAAGGCCGTAGGCCGCGTCGAAGAATCTCCTCACCAGCAGAAGTTTTCTCGAACGTTATTCGGAACAACGATGCCTCCACTTGTCATTTCGACCAAAGAATCCGAAGGATTCTGAGTGGGGAGCGAGCTGAATGTCAGCGCAGTGCGCTGTCGGCGTAGCCGAAATGAAGCGAACGAGTCAACCGAAACAAGCGGCGAGCGCGCTCCAAGCGCGAGAAGCGACGATTGAGGTTGCGGGGAAATCTCGTTCCCCCTTGTACACGTTGCATTATGCAACGAGAGAATGAATAAGGAGAATAAAAACAATGCGTAAACCGATTATTGCCGGTAACTGGAAAATGAACAAGACGCCCGAAGAGGCGAAGGCTCTGGTGACCGAGCTGAAGCCCCTGGTCAAGGATGCCAACTGCGACGTCGTCGTGTGCGTTCCCGCCGTGAACTTCGCGGCCGTCAAGGAAGCTGCCAAGGGCAGCAAGATCAAGCTGGGTGCCGAGAATGTGCACTGGGCGAAGAGCGGCGCCTTCACCGGCGAGCTGTCCGCTGACATGCTCAAGGCCTGCGGCGTGGAATACGTCATCATCGGCCACTCTGAGCGCCGCCAGTACTTCGGCGAAACCGACAAGACCGTGAACCAGCGCGTGCTGGCCGCTGTCGAAGCCGGCCTGAAGGTCATTATGTGCGTGGGCGAGAACAAGGAAGAGCGCGAAGCCGGCTACACCGACGCGCTGGTTGAATACCAGACCCTGATCGGCCTGAACGGCCTGACCAAGGAACAGGTTGCCAAGATCATCATCGCTTACGAGCCCGTGTGGGCCATCGGCACCGGCCTGACCGCCACCGATGAACAGGCGAACGAGACCATCGGCGTCATCCGTGCCGCCGTGGCCCGCAAGTATGGCAAGGGTACCGCGAACAAGGTCCGCATCCAGTACGGCGGATCCATGAACCCCAAGAACGTCAAGGGTCTCATGGCTCAGCCCGAAATCGACGGCGGCCTGATCGGCGGCGCCAGCCTGAAGGCTCCTGACTTCAGCCAGGTTGTCAACTACGACAAGTAAGAGACATAACAAAAAGGTCCGGGAACATCATGTTCCCGGGCTTTTTGCGTTGTGTGGAAACCTAAGATGAGGATGCCATGTTGGAAACCCTTCTTCAAGTTTTCATAAAGAGCAAGAAAGAATAAGATAATAATATGTTTGTTCGCCTTCTCATGCTATGAAGTACATGATAATATATATTGTGTAGAAAGATCTTTTGTTGGGGGGATAGGCCGTGGGTGAGAACAATCTCGGTGAGATTATTGTTTATCAGTCTGAAGATGGATTGACTCATGTGGATGTACGGTTTGAAGGTAATACTGTATGGTTGACTCAAGCCCAATTAATCGATCTATATCATAGTAGCAAATCTAATATCAGTGAACATATCAAACATATTTTTGAAGATGGTGAATTGGTGGAGGAGGCAACTGTTCGGAAATTCCGAACAGTTCAGATCGAGGGAAGCAGGCAGGTATCCCGTGAGGTTACTCATTATAATTTGGACATGATTATTGCTGTTGGTTATCGTGTCCGAACTCCTGTCGGGACACGATTTCGGCAATGGGCGACAGCTCACCTAAAGGAATATATGCAGAAGGGGTTCACACTGGATGATGAACGTCTGAAGGGAAATGGTGGCGGCAATTACTGGAAAGAACTGCTTGAACGAATCAGGGACATTCGCTCTTCTGAAAAGATGTTATATAGGCAAGTCCTGGATTTATACGCAACCAGCCTGGACTATGATCCGCATAGCAATGAATCTGTACGTTTTTTTCAGATTGTTCAGAATAAACTACATTATGCCGCACATGGTCATACTGCAGCTGAAGTAATTTTTCAACGGGCAGATGCTAAGCAACCATTTATGGGGCTGAAAACATTCTCTGGAGAGCTTCCTGTAAAGAAAGATATCGGGGTTGCTAAAAACTATCTGGATGAACAGGAATTACGTGTTTTGAATAATCTTGTTTCGGGATACTTTGACTTGGCAGAGATCGCTGCTATTGAGCATCGTCCGATGTATATGAAAGATTATGTTGATCAACTTAATTCTGTGCTGTCATCTGGAGGAAGACAGTTACTTGAGGGTGCTGGATCTGTCAGCCATGAGAAGGCAATGGAAAAGGCCGAAGCAGAATATCGAAAATACCAGGAACAGACTATCAGTCCTGTTGAAGAAGCATATCTTGAAACAATTCAAGCTGCTGAGAAAGCTGCAAAAGCTGGAAACCGGAAAAGTAGGAAAGAATAGAAGTAAAACGCCGAGAACGTGAGTTCTCGGTGTTTTTGTAAGCTGTGGAAATCGGCCCGCTCACATTATACCAACAAAAAAGGAACATCTTCTCCCAGACGTTCCTTATAATCTAATTATGAATTGTGAATTATTCTCACTCTATGTTTTTGTACATTTTCAGCACGTTCTTCTGGTCCGTATACTCATATTCCATCTTATCCATCGTTTTCTTGACCATGAAGATGCCCAGGCCGCCGATAGACCGTTCCTCCGCGGAGAGGGAAACGTCCGGGTCTTCCTTGGCCAGGGGGTTATAGGGAATGCCGCTGTCAATGAAGGTGATCACCACGGCCCGGGGTTTTTCCTGCAGGTCCATGCGGATGGTGACGGAGCCGGTGTTCGGGGTGTAGGCATAGCTGGCGACGTTGACAAAAATCTCTTCCACGGCCACGTCGATCTGCATCAGGATCTTCATGGGGCAGCGCATGGACGTGAGATTCTCGTCCACGAAATCCAGCACCTGCTGGAGATTCGCCACTTTGGCTTCAAGGGTCAGCTCTTTCACGCTCATTCTCCGTTCAGTCTGCGGAATATGCAGTGATAGGATTCCAAACGGTCACATCATCTTTTTTTCATTAAAAATATTATATAGGATATCACTGTATGATTCAAGCAGAAAATAGGTTAAAAAGAGGACAGGGGAGGCAGGCTCCCCTGTCTGTTGGGTTTGTCAGGTTTATGGGAGGCAGGCCCGCAGGACAGCGAGATCTGCTGCAGTGAACACGAAGGAGAACCGTTCGCTTCCCACGATCAAGGTGAAATCACCTTTTTCGTCGATCGGCATTTCCAAACCGTCCGGTCCGATGAGGTACATAGTGCCATCACTGTAAAGAGTGATCTTGCCTGTATAAGTGTTGCGGCCCTTCAGGAGGTGGACTGTGAAAGTGCCGCCGCGGAAGCAGTTCAGCTGTACGCTTCCGGTGATGTCGGTAACCGAGAGGAGAGGACGTACTACATGAACGGCAATCTCAGCGGGCTTGTTGATGCCCTCATCAATCGGCTGGGGTTCCGGCTGCGGTTCAGGCTTCGGTTCCGGCTTGGGTTCCGGCTGCGGTTCGGGTTTGGGTTCGGGTTTGGGTTCGGGCTTGGGTTCCGGCTTGGGTTCAGGATCGGGTTCGGGTGCCGGCTTGGGTTCGGGATCGGGCTGGGGTACCGGCTTGGGTTCGGGATCGGGCTGGGGCTTCGGTTCCGGCTGGGGTTCCGGTTCCGGCTCAACATAATCCTTCAGGATTACGGAGAAGAGCACGCCGCCGCCGCGCGGAACGATCATGAAATAGTTGCCGTAGCTGTCCTGGATCAGCTTGTTATGGGCCTGGTCGCCGTAAACCTCGTCGATCATCAGGCCAGCGGGCACGTCGATCTTCAGCACAATGATGTCGCCTTCATTGGCAACCTCGCGGCCCTTGTAATCCCTGGTGCCGTCGGTGTGGATGATGCCCTCCTGGCTTGGGTCAACCCGGATAATGTACTGGATGTTTTTTTCAGCTTCCCGGTCGGCAACAAGCTTCTTGCTGTCCGTGGTTTCGTCATATTCCTCACGCTTGACGTAGTCGCCGTCCCTGTCTGCCGTCATTTCCCATACGGTCAGGGTCAGGTTATTGCCGAGGGCCGTGTCGTCCTTGAGCACAACGCTGGTGCCGCCGGTGGCGACCAGGGAGCCGTCGATGATCAGGTCGGTCCGTTCTTCTCCGGCCGCGGACAGTTCAACGCCGTTGCCGTCGCTGATCACGTCACGCCCGATGACAATCTGGGTCGTGCCTTCGTTTGCCACGGTGACGCAGTCGTATACATTGCCTTCTTCGTCGTAATACAGCGCGGTGCCGTCTTCCTGTTCCGCTTCATACACTTGAACGGTTTTGCCGTCGATGATCTGGTCGCCCAGGGAGATACCGTTCAGATCCTCGGGGTTGACTTTTTCCGCGTCGCTGGCGGCAAATTCTTCATGGGCATGCCGGTTGAGGACGATGCCGGTGTCGTTGACGCCGCCTTCGACCACCAGGTCAGTCGCGACGTTGATGTTGATGTCGCCTTCCAGGGCGTCCACGCGGATACCGGTGGCGGTATGGTCACCTTCTTCATTGGTGTCCAGGGAGGTTACCTTCACGTTGTCGCCGATGTTGATATTGGTTTCATTGAATTTGTTATCGCTCCGGACGCTGATGCCCGTAAGCTCCTTGGATTCGCCTTTGACAATCAGGTTTTCGCCCACATTCACGTTTGTCACGTCTGTGTTTTCGTAGTCAATACGCTCACGGGCATAGGTTATCTGGGTTTCCGGTTTGTATTCCTCACCGATTATTTCATACTTTTTGTATGTATTTCCCGGATAGACGACCGTGATATTTTGTTCGTCATTAATGCCCCATCTGGACATGGTGGGATTGTCCGGGTCGTTATCCTTGTGGAGGGGGATAGGAGTATCTGTATACACGTCTGTTGTGTATTCGTAGAGAATGTCGTCGTTGTATTGCTCGGTGTTTTCGTTGAGCGTGCTCTTGTGATCGAGCGTGAACGTCACCTCATCCCCTGTGGTGGCGGGGTTCAGAATGGATTTGAGCTCGTTGCGCCCTGCCGGCAGATCATCCACGTTGTCAAACGTGCCGGCTTCAACCCATTCAAGGTCGCCGACATTGTTCACGGCAATGCCGGTTCCGCCGTTGGAGGTAATGCTTCCCTGGACATCAACGTTGACTTCGGAATTGTTGTTCCTGATCTTCAGGGCGTCTTCCTTGGCTGTAATGTCTTCTTCGATCTTGACGTTGTATTTGCCGTCATGCTGGGAACCAATGCTGACTTCGCCTTCGACATTCGCGGCCTGCACATTGATGTTGGCGCCGTCCAGGTGATCTTCGTTTCTGTTTTCGTTCAGATAAACATGGCCGTAAATGGTTCCGTCCACGTCATAATTAGCGGTTCCGCCTTCCTTGACCGTGGCGTTGATGCCGCCTTGTGAGGCATTGGGATCGCCAACATTGCCGGTAATGTTTGCATTGGCTTCGCCGCCTGCGAAGTATGATTCTACCTGTATTTTGACGTCGCCGTTAATGTTCGCTTCACGCGTACCGTCTTCACCGCGGAACCGGATCTCGGACACATTGCCTTCCTTCAGGTTGAGCTGGGCCAGGCTGCCTTCGTCGTTGGAGGACAGCGTGGCGCGTCTGCCGAGACCCTGCCCCTCGTTGTCAATATTGATGACCGACGTACCGCCGTCCGCTGCGCTGATTTTCACATCGCCGTTGGCCGTACTGAGCAGTGTAACGGCGGTGTTGCTGCCTTCACCCGTGGAGGAGGCGTTCACAAGTGTATGATCGAGGTATAGGCCTTCTGTGTCCTCGCCGGCAATTACCTGTCCCTCGGCTGTCACCGTGGTCTGGCCGCCGGAACTGGATTCTGCCTTGATGGCTGTGGGATCGCCGGGCCCATTGGAACCGGCCGTTTCAGCGATAACCATGCCTCTCACGTTGATGTCGGCCGTGCCTTCATTTTCAGCGAAAACATGAAGGGCGGTGGGCTCGGATTGCGTTACCTGCTCTCCGGCGTAGTTGACGTGAATGTAGATGTTTGTTAAACCTACATTGTTTCTGTGTCCGTTCGCAGCGCCGAGCGTAACGGCAGTTTGCTCCGGGCCCTTTTCTTTACCGTCGTTTTCAATATAGACCCAGTTGACTAACTGGCCGGAGATGTTCCCTGTATCGGCCACATAATTAAGTGGATTTGTATGATTGATCGGGTAATAATCCCTTTCAGGGGCTACACCGCTGAGGACTTCTTCCTGTTCAGCGGTTTCGGCTTCTTCAGCGAAAACCGGAATACCGATGCTGCCCGTCAGGAGTGACAGAGCAAGAACCGATGCCAGAAAAATCCGATAGAACTTTTTCATACAATACCTCCAGGACGTGATATGGTGTTGAAACAATTGTCATTGCTTTCTCCATTCCTTTATACGCACCAATCTGAATGGATGGCAGCAGGCAATTGCAAAAACCGAAAAAAAGAAGCAAAAGCTTTGCAAACGGTATCATTTTTGTCTCAGAAAGCTTTTGCCTCTATAAAAATACCATGTTTTAACAGTTCCTGGCAAGGGGAAAATGCAAAAAACAGGAGAAAACTGTAAAAATAATTACATCATCCAATCCTTAGACTTTTTGCAGATAATTTTTTTGTTCGTCTTGAGTTCGCCGGAAGAACTGCCTATACTGATGCCAAAGGGGGTGAGAATCATGCCCAGAACAGCAAGAATAAAGAGCGCCACCGGCTATTATCATATTATCGCCCGCGGCATCGGCAAGCAGATTCTGTTTGAGGAAAAGGCAGACAATCTGTTCTTCCTGCGAACGCTGAAGAAGTATAAGCAGGAAGAGAAGTTCAGCGTCATCGCTTTCTGCCTCATGGAGAATCATTTCCATCTGCTCCTGAAGATTGACGACGGCCTGGACCGGGTTATGAAGAAGATCTCCACCTCTTATGCATCCTACTACAACACCAAATATGAAAGGACCGGGCACCTGTTTCAGGATCGGTATATGAGCAAGCCCATCGACAACACCGTCTATCTGCTGACTGCGGTCCGCTATATTCATAACAATCCGGTGAAGGCGGGCATCTGCCTGGCAAGTAAGTATAAATGGAGCAGCTGGCGGTATTACACCGGTGAGTTGAAGGGGCTGGTGGATATCCAGGAAGTTCATAACCTGCTTGGCGGGGCAGAAGGCTTCATGAAATACAGTGCGGAAGCGGATCCTTTTACTGAGGATGAAGGATTCTTTGAATGCAGGGAATCGAAGCATCTGACAGACAGGGAAGCGCAGCGAATCATCAAAGAGGTCCTGCGTCTGGAGAGCGGGACACAGCTTCAGCAGATGGACAGAGAAAAAAGAGATAAAGCAATCCGCAGAATGAGAGAAGAAGGACTCTCTATCAGACAGATTGAAAGACTGACAGGTATAACGAGAGGAATCGTGATGAATGCATAGAAAAAGTATATTATGAACATTAGATAAAAAGCAAAGAAGAGGTGATAAATAATGATGAAAATCAATCCCAGGTTAAAAGAACAAATAGAACAAGATATATTGGCATGTAAAAATCATACACAAATTAAGGATAGTGAAAATCTATATAATACTTTGGTTTCCCGATATAGTGTTCTTGATCGTGAGTTTGAGAAAGGATTGACATATAACTTAAAAGCAGTAGTGGTGGGCTCAGAGTTTGATTATAGACCTGCTCTTTCAGCAATTGTAGCGAAACTAGAAACTTATTTGTTATTAGCAGAACAGGATGAATATAATGAATTTAGAAAATCTCCTAAATCCATTAATGAATTACTATCTGAAGATATTTTACGTTGCGAACAGTATATAAATAACCCTGTGGATATAGAATTAGGACGTGAAATCTATATAGAAATAACAGGAAGATATGATGGGATAATAAATGACTTTGGAAATGGATTGTATATGTATTCAGAAAGAGGTCATTTTTACAATCCAGAACTATCCGATCATTCTCTTTTACATAACTTGAAGGTCTTATGTCAAAGAATGATTGCATATCGAGCCAATAACTATTCAATAGAAGAAAACAAAAAACAAAAGCCTAATAATTCCCGAAAAGCAGAATATGATGTTTTTATTTCACATGCCAATAATGATAAAACTCCTTATGTTGAGAGACTGAAAAAATCCCTTGACAAACTAGATATATCTATTTTTTACGACAAAGATAGTTTAGAGTGGGGAGATAATTGGAAAAACAGAATACTAGACGGAGTGAATAAAGCTGAATTTGCTATAATAGTAATCTCAGAAAACTTTTTTGGACGTGAATGGACGGAAAAAGAACTAAATGAATTCTTGAATCGACAAAACGCTAATGGGCAAAAGCTTATTTTACCTATTCTATACAAAATAACATTTGAGCAGTTGAAAGAAAAATACCCGAGTATTGCTGATATTCAATGCATTGAATCATCAAAATTGAAATTTGATGAAGTGGCTTTACTATTTGCAAGACAGTTGATCAAGAGGTTAAAAGCATAAAGTTAGAGGGAAAAATAAATAGTAGAGTCGTTATACAATAGAACTATGTATATTTAGAATAACGGGTATTCTAATATATATGTTGATGAAAAAGTATTAACACAAAAGGAAGAAATCATAATGAATAATGATTATGTTAAATTCTATGGACCAATGGATGGTGCATGGAGATTCGAATTAATTAGAATTCCGCCTATCCTAGATAACTTAGAATCCACTAGTGATTTTAACATAAATCAAATTCTGGAATTATATAACATAAAAGAATATATTGATCTAGATTTTGTTTTGCCAGAATGGACTAAACATCAGATTGATAATTACAAATCATTATGCCAACGTGAGATACCTTGTATAGTTGCGAAGTTCATTAAGACTTTAGATGATCAGAATATTCTTTTGCAATATGGTCAAGTAGATATTGATTATACTGAAGATTTTTGGACATTATATGCAAAATATAAAATATATCAATGTATTTCAGATAAAGCTTTTTCTCTTCTGTTAGAACAGAATCATATAAATATGAGAGAAATACTGGTTCATAAAGAGGTTGTTAGTGCATACGGTCAAACAATATCAGATTATTTGTGTAAGAATACACATTCTGCTGAAATACTGATGACAGAGTATTTGGTTAAAAATGAAGGAAGACAAAAGGTGTTTTTCCCTTCACAGTTAACAATAGAAAAGAAAGAAAAACTATTATCGGACTATATAGATCTTACCGATGTCAATCCCAACTATTTACAGTTAATACAGAAATCAGAGAATAATCCAAAAGAATTTGTGATAAGTGATAAACTAAAGCTTAAGGCGAAAAGAGCATATGACAAATGGATAAAAACAAATATTCCACAAGATAAGTGGCAGACAAGTGCGATAGAAGTAGGCTTTGATAGAAACGTCGATGTTTATACATGTTCAATTAAAAATAACACAACAACATATACATATGATCCAACATGGATAGATAATAATATGGACTATCCCACACTTTTAAACAATTTTATTTTTTTGTTTATGTATGTAGATAAAACATGTAGATGCTCATTCGTATCACTATCTTCGGAATTGGATATATTTGAGAGAGAATTGGGGATAAAAGGGAAAAAAGAATATATTAAAGGTGAGAACTTCAGAAAAAAAGACTATTTATCAATGCTACAGGTATGTGCATATCATAAATATTTGAAAGCAAAAGGAATAGAATTAGAAGACATATACAAATGGTTTTTTGAAACTTATCTATCAGAGGAATTTCACGCTGATGGTTTTATCTATGAAACTGCCAATCATGCAGCTTCAATAAAAGAAAAATGTTGTTCATTGCTTATTCAGATGGACAGTATTTTCAAACAATTTAAGATGTATTGTGAGGATGGTAAAATAGACAGAGAATTATTTGAAATGTCATCAGAACATATAATTATAAGTAACATACCCAGTATGATTGATAAGAAATATGCATATGCATCTTCGGAAAGTCTTATGAAGGAAATGTATCTTCTATATTCGGATCAATCTATGATGTCATATACAAAAAAGACGAGAAGTACATTATAACACATTGCCAAAGTTATTATTAAAAGAAGAGTTACACATGGATGACTTTGAAGTATATCAAAGAAGAGACATGGACTTTTTGATTAAGCGAGGGGTTGTGAAAATAGCTGAAAATGGAAGATTAGTAATTAATCAACAAAGAGCATATGTGTTATATGAGTTGTATAAAAACACACTTATATGTTATTCGTATTGCGATGACCAAATAAAGAGAATAATTGATGAATTAGTATTAACAGATGAAATGGAGTTTAGTAATAATAGCTTGTTTTCAAAACCTGAGTATCATTATCTTAATTATATGCTTAATAAGCATGAATATAGTAATGGATGTGACTTAAGAAACAAATATGTCCATGGCAGTTCACCTACAGATGAAAGCACTATTACAACAGACTATTATGAGCTAATGAAAATAACGGCTTTTATAATCATAAAAATAAACGAGGAATTCTGCTTGAAATATAATCACACTGGAAACGAGTAATATAAATGTGAGTTTGTATACTACGAAATAAGCCTATACGATGAATGAATATATGACAAAAAGTTGACAAGAGAACCGTCCCTCTGTCAAGTGAATATTCCGGGCTCTGAGAGCAGCCTTTCCGCCGTTCAGAGCAACCTTTCCGCTCAATGAGTCCGGTGCCCCGTTCCACACAATGAGTCCACCTTTCCGCGGAAAGAGTCCGGTTTAAATCAAAA
>Ga0256405_10009376_pt1 | contig 13433 bp, 10 predicted proteins | sample RumenRJG_02DNA_FD_189096 | JGI IMG/M metagenome (GOLD analysis project Ga0256405, IMG submission 189096) | Bovine rumen microbial communities from Lethbridge, Alberta, Canada - RJG_02 | ecosystem: Host-associated > Mammals > Digestive system > Stomach > Rumen | place: Canada: Alberta...
AGGAATCAAGAAGACCAGCAAGGCCTATCTGTGTGGTGCTCCGACGGAGGATCAGGGTACGAACGACACGTATATGTGTGACAGTTACTACAATCCTGCTGCTACAGACGGCTCGTTGCGTGGTGCTATTCGTTTGGGCGGCTTCGACTATGGCGGCATTGCCGGCTGTTGCTTGCTCTTTGGCAACCATGCCCCCTCGTCTGCCGACGGCGGCTGGGGCGCGGTCCTCTGTGAATTCACCGAAGCCTTCGACACCGAACTGGCCGTGCCTGCTGAGTAAAATGGCACTCGAAGAGTGCAAAGATCACCACCGCCGAAAGGCGGTCAGCCTCGCCTTCTGGCGAGGCCCTCTCTCAAAAATAATGTTAAATATCGCTCTTTGACATGCTGAATGACAATGAAAGTTTGTAACTTTGCATCGCTTTTAATGATGAGAGTAGGTAGAACCCTCAGCCACTCGTTGCGTGGTGCTATTCGTTTGGGCAACTTCAACAATGGCGACAATGCCGGCTGTTGCATGCTCAATGGCAACAATGCCCCCTCGAATGCCAACGACAACAGGGGCGCGGTCCACAGTAATCCTAAAAAGTTAAGAGGGTGAGCCTTTCCTAACGGAAGAACATATCGAAAGATGGCGGCGAGTCTCGTAGGTGCAGGCCGAGCGACATACCCGTCGGAAAGGATCACAGACCTTTCCATCAGACCCACAATGTTTCACATCTAACCCCGAGTTATTATGCGACGTATTCGCGATGACCGGGAGAATGAGACCCTTGAGAACGCTCAAGAGGCATTTGAGCGTTATTCAGATCAGAAACATAAAAGGTGGAACGTCATGCGATATGAACAGGACATCGACGTTAACACTCACAGGGTTCTGCATGAGATCATTGAGGGCACCTTCGTTCCTTCCGGTTATAATGAAAAGTGGATCTATGACAAGAAGCCGCGGAAGCTGGCGAAGGCGCCTGTCTTCGATCACCATTGCGAGGCTGCCCACATGCTGCCGTACGAGAGGCAGGTGTATGACCACATATCGTGGAGGGCGCCAGCCGTCAGGCCAAACCTCGGTACACACGCCATGATGCGCTTCATCCGCAACGAGTTGTACCGGCTACCGCAAGCAGAGGTGTACTACCACATCATGCTCGATATCCATCACTATTTCCCGCTGATGGATCATGAGTTCCTGAAAAGGAAGATCTCAAACAAGTTCAAGGCGGGGAAACTACGAGACTTCATTTTCCGTGTCATCGACTCCTATCCGCAGGGTGCTCCGCTTGGCATCAAGCTGGCACAACTGTTCGGAATGCTGTTCCTGGCCGACTTCGACCGTCTGATGGAAAGATTCTTCGACATATCGAGGGATCCGGAGAAAATGGCGTACTGGACTAGCAGGTACATCACCGAATGGATACTGACAGCCAAATCGCCCGACGAGCGCCTGATACTGGAAAGGGGTTCGGCACATCTGGCCGAAAGGTTCAGGAGGTTCGCGAAGGAGGGGCTAAGGCACTGCTTCAGGTTTGTGGACAACATCCTGGTCATGCATGAAGACAAGGCTTTCCTTCGCATCGTGAGGGAGATCATTATCATGACTCTCACACGGGACTTCAGGGCACAGATAAACCCAGACTACAATGTCAGGCCCGTATGGATGGGCATCAGACTCGTTGGATACACCTACTTCCACGATAGGGTAGAGGTATCTAAGGATAACAAGAAGAAGCTCGCAAGGAGAGCTCACAAACTGGCAAAGCTCGGTTTCTCGGAGGAGGACATCAGAAAAGAGCTTTCTAGCCAACTAGGCTACATCAAGCACGCAGACAGTATTAATTTAATCAAGACAATAGGAATGGAAAAGTCACTTGGAAAGATCATCAAAAACAGGCGCATCAAACCGCCTTTCAAAGGAATGAACCCCAACCAGAAGGTACCGTTTTCTTCTTTGATAGTAAAAGAAACGGACAAAAATGGGGGGGGGGTAAACGCAGACCACGTGAAAATACTGCTGGAAGAATACACAATCCTTGAATCAAAAATTGACAAAGAGACAAGGACGGTTATTGAAACGGACTCCAGCGGAAACCAGCAACAGATTTCAAGGACAGTACCTGCCCAGGTGCTGGCAATCAAGTTCAAGAAGATACTCAAGACCATCACTCGTCACGATGCCAACGGCGATGAGGAAGAGACCTACATCTTCCAGAAGAAGAAGGATGAGGATGGCCAGCTGTCAACAGACGATGCAGAGTTCTACGCTTTCACGGGCAGCAGGATCATGATAGACCAGGCACAGTGCGACTTCACGCCTGAGGATCTTCCCTGCCCAACAGTCATTCAGCAGGTCAGGGGCAAAGATGGTAAGCTATATACAAAATTCACATAATATGGAAAAAATCATGTTATCGGCTACTTATGCCGAACCGAAGACCTTCTTTCCGTTTGGAGAGAACAAGATTGTTGCCTTCCTGAATGAGGAGGTGGTTGAGAACTGGAAGCAGGACAACACGCCTGAAGACGTGCCTGCCATCACAGGCTATAAGTACACCGGTCCTCGCAAGGACGGTGGTACGCTGATCGCCTGCGAAGACCCTGAAGACTACGGATGTCTCACAGACGCCATCATCAGCACGAAGTATTCTAAGAGTGAGGAGATGGCCATCCACCGTCATTACCAGAACGACATCGAGACATACGAGAATGAATGGATGGAATACAACCAGTTCTGTGAGGATGCAAAGGCACTAGCCAAGAAATGGCTGGGCATTGAATAGACTCTTCAATGTTTTTTTGGGTTAATTTATACATTCACCACACCCCTGCAGCGATGCACGGGTGTATTTTTATGTGTTAGCCTTAATGCGTATCTTTGCCGAAAAAAGAAATCATGAGCAAAGAATTCATCATAGGTAAACTGCTTCAGTATGCCACCAGCATATTCGGAGGCGTCATCCTGGCCTTCGAGACATCACTTGACTATTTCATGTTCTGTTTCCTCGCCATCGGGCTTGACGTGTTCTCAGCATACATGCTGAGCAGACGCGTACACAAGAAATATCCGAAGCAAAGTGACGGGAAATTCAAATCTGAGTACAAATGGCGTGTCATGATAACTATGGGCGTCGTGTTCGTGGTCATCATACTGGCCAGTGAGGTGGATATCAAGATCAGAGAAGCAGACGATGACCTTGCCGTCAGATCAGCCATGGGCGCATTCCTGTTCTACGAGATATGGTCATGCGTGGAGAACTGGTCTTCGATGAATGACAATAAACTGGCGAAGGCACTGCAGCGTATCATGGTGAACAAGGCAGAAAGACATCTGGACGTACCGCTTTCAGACATCCTTCTGAAAGAGGAACAGGAGAAGAACGAACCTAAAAAGGAAAGCATATGAACACAGTGTTAAGACTTGGATCGAAAGGTCCTGACGTGGTAAAGCTCCAGCAGCTGCTGCACGTCTATCCGGATGGCGTATTCGGAAATAACACACAGGAGGCCGTCAAGGCTGCCCAAAATGAAATGGGCATTTTCCCCGACGGCATAGTTGGCCCAAAGACATGGGCTGCGCTTATGCCTGAGGACGGCATCATCCTGAAGCGTTCCCGCCGTCGTATCGACCTGATACTGGTGCATTGTACCGCCACACCGGAAGGAAAGGACTACACCGTCGAAGACATCAGGAACTGGCATAAGGGACAGGGATGGAGCGATATAGGCTATCACTATGTCATCTACCGTGACGGCAGCGTCCATCTTGGCAGAGACGTGGATATAGCAGGCTCCCATTGCGTAGGATACAACACCAACTCCATCGGCATAGTCTATGTCGGAGGACTCGAGAACATCCCCGGAAAGAAGGTCTGTGACCTGCCTGCAAAGGACACACGCACGGACGCCCAGAAACTGGCGCTCCTCGACCTTCTGGTAAAACTGAGGAAACTGTACCCCTATGCAAAGATCGCAGGTCACAGGGACTATGACAAGAAGGGGAAACGCTGTCCTTCTTTCGATGCAAAGACCGAATATCGTGATATCTAAAATTTGAATGTTATGGACTACTACGAAGAGAAATTGAATAGAAGCGGTGGCAGTCTGCGAATCTGCTTCTGGTGTCTGATAGGTATAGCCTTCAGTTTGCTGGCAGGCATGCTGGTGGGATGCAAAACGATAAAGAGCAACACTGAGATACGTGACTCAGTCCGTATCACTGACAGCATCCGCATCAAGGACAGCACGTCGATAGACCACAAGATCCATGTCATCGACTCCATCCGCATCAAGGACAGCACAGTCATCGTCGTAGACTCTGCCGGCAACGTGAAGATGATCAAGGAGTACCACAGCGAGAAGTCTCACCACGCTGAAAAGGACTCTACGGCATACTACAAGAACCTCTTCAATGATGCTGTTCATGAGCTCGTGCATGAACGAAACAACAAGAAAGAGGTGAAGGTGGAGGTAGAGAAGCCGCTAGGGGTGTGGAGATTCTCCCTAATGGTTACAGGTATATTGTTCTGGCTTGCAATCATAATATGGATTGCAGCAGCATTGAAACGAAAATTGTTTTAGTTATATATTTTAAGTTACAGGTTAGATTATCGTAAATAGTCGACCCCTTTTCCGTCCGAGAGGATAGAAAAGGGTTTTTTATGTTAAATAATAGAAATATTTCTATTTTTATAGCCTAAAAATTTGGAAGATAATAGAAATTTTACTATCTTTGCAGTGTCAAATAACAAATATCAGTAATATGAAGTTCTCAGAGATCCACAACAGATTCAAGAAAGCCGGATGGAAATTCGACCACGCAGAGGGCAGTCATTACTACTATATCAAAGATGGTGAGATGACAGAGCCCATTCCCTTTCACGGAGCACACGAGATGCCTAAGTTCTTATCGAGTAAACTAATCAAGAAGTACGGGATTTAAGCCTCCCGTACTTCAAAAAAAAGAAAACGAATATGGAAAAGATCATCATGTTAATCGGAAAATCAAGCGACTTCTACGGAGCCATGTCAGAGAATTGCGAAGGTATCTATGCTGCAGGCCCTGACATAGAGGCCGTAAAGGCAGACACCTACAAAGCCATCGAGGGCATTAAGCGAAACTTGCCAGAAGACCGCTGGCCAGAGCAGATAAAAGGAGATTTCGAAATTGAATGGAAGTTCGACGTTCCAAGTTTCCTGGAGTACTACAGCGGGTTTCTATCACTGGCAGGCATGGAGCGTATGACAGGCATCCATCAGAAGCAGCTCTCCAACTATCTGCACCACCGCGCAGTTCCCCGCCAGAAGCAGGCTGACCGCATCATCAAGGGGCTTCATAACTTCGCACGGGAACTTCTCAGCATAACACTCTGATATTGTTATTTGACACGTACTTTATTACGAGTGACGCCCCGGATCATCATTGAGACGGGGCTTTTTGTATTTTTATAACCCTCATTATCGTGCTATCTTTGTGAAAAATATAAAGATAGCACGTTTTTATGGCAAACAACGAAAGGTATATTACCACCGTAGAGCTCAACTCCCAGCAGGCACAGGACAGGCTTCAGGAGCTGATCAAGAAAGTCAATGAGCTGAAGAAGGCAAAGGAAGATGCTGTGAAGAACGGCTCTTTCTTCGATGAAGCAAGTCTGAAGAAAGCCACTAAGGAACTCAACCAGTGGCGTGCCCAGATGCAGGGTGTCCAAGGAATACTCGACAATATCAATGACGTAACACTTGAGGATCTGCAAAAAGGACTCCGCAAGTTGAAAGCCCAGTCTAAGACAGCCCTTCCCGGAACACAGGAGTTTACCGATATCCAGCAGGGAATCATCAAGATTGAGGATAGGATCAAGGAACTGCGCAATGCAACACGAGAGGCAAAGACGGAATCAGAACAGCTGACCATGAACATGGATCATCTTGTAAAAGTCATGCAGAACGTTAACGGCGCATCACTCAACGACCTTCTTTCTGCGCAGAAGATCCTCGAGGAGAATGTGGCAAACGCCAAGCCCGGCACTACATCTTACGACACGGCCATTGCACAGCTGAAAGAGGTGAAGACACGTATCCAGGAGATAAAAGGTGAACAGCAGCAGATCGTCCATCAGATAGACCGGTATGATCAGGAGATAAAGGTGGCTTCCAAGGATATGGCCACCATGGAGCGTGAATCGGATCTGGTCGAGAAAACCATGCGTAATCTCACCAAGGCGAATATGCGCGACCTGGAATACTCTATCAAGATCGTCAACGAGCAGCTGAGAGAGATGCCGCGTGGTACCAAAGAGTTCGAGAGGATGCAGGAGCGTGCAAAGCTGCTGAGGACGGAGTTGGAGAGGGTTCGCTTTGAGGGTGCTGCACAGCAGAGCTGGCTGAACCGCACGGCTGACTTCTTTAATAAGATTCAGGGTGCTGCCATCGCCGGCATCAGCGCCATCACCGGTCTTACATTCACCATCCGCAAGTGCGTGAACGCCTTCGCTGATATGGACCAGGAGATGGAGAATGTTCGGAAGTACACAGGACAGACCTCCGAACAGGTTCATGAGATGAACGAGGAGTTCAAGAATATGGATACTCGAACAGCACGTGAGAAACTGAACCAGCTGGCCGGGGATGCAGGAAGGCTCGGAATCCAAGGCAAAGAGGCAATCATGGAATTCGTCGAGGGCGCGGATATCATCAATGTTGCACTAGGAGACGACCTTGGCGAGGAAGCCGTAAAGAATATCGGCAAGCTAACCATGTCTTTCGGCACCGACAAGGATATGGGACTTCGTGGTGCCATGCTGGCCACCGCATCGGCTGTCAACGAGCTTTCTCAGAACTCTTCGGCTTCAGCGAATTATCTGGTTGACTTCACGGCTCGTGTCGCCGGCTTCGGCAAGCAGATAGGACTGACACAGTCCCAGATTATGGGCTTCGGTGCTGTCATGGACGAAAACATGCTGCAAGACGAAATGGCTGCCACCGCCTTCGGTCAGCTGCTGGTGAAGATGACAACCAACATCGACACGTTTGCCCGTATCACAGGCATGAAGGTGGAGGAATACAAGAAACTCGTAACCGAGGACATCAACGGTGCAGTGATGGCTGTCGCAAAATCGCTGAAAGGTCGAGACATGGAAGATCTGGGTAAGGTGTTCGATGCCATGAACCTCAATGGCCAACGTGCCATCGGTGTTCTTTCTACACTCGGTCAAAAAGCTGAAGATGTCGCTGAGCGTCAGAAAATTGCTACTGAGGCCTTCGAGGAAGGTACTTCTGTCCTGAATGAATACAAGATCCAGAACGAGACGGTGCAGGCACAGCTTGACAAAGCAAAGAAAAAGTTCAATGACCTGTCCGTAGAACTTGGTGAGAAGCTCCTTCCCATCGCCAGATACACGATTTCCACCGGTGCCTTACTGGTGAAAGCCATCAGCGCATTGATAACATTCGTAGGGAAATACGGCGTCACTATCGCTGCCCTGACTGTCACCATGGCTACATATATAGCATGGAAGGAAAAGGACGTCATCGTCAGCAAACTACAGGTGTTCTGGAACGAAAAGGTGGTTGTGGCATGCAAAAAGCTATGGGCTACGCTGTTGGCAAATCCATACGCTGCCGTGGCTGCTGCAATAGCCATCGTCATAGGGTTGATGGTTGACTATACCAGGAAGACTGACGGTATCAGCGCAGGTCTGAAGCGCCTGAATACCATTAGGGACGAAGCCAAGAAAAAGGTCATCTCTGAGAAAGACAGCATAGAGTTGCTTATCAAAGCATCGAAAAACGACAAACTGTCACTCGACGAGCGACTGAAAGCCATAGGAAAACTGGAACAGCAGATTCCTGGCTACGTTACCCAACTTGACAAGGAGACTGGAAAATACAAGGAAAACAAGAAAGCCCTAGATGATTATCTGAAGTCTCTTCAGAAAAAATACGAGCTGGAAGGAGCAAAAGAAATGCTGGCAGATATCGGAAAGGAAATAGCAGAAGCCACAGTGAAGGCCAACAAGGCAAAGACTGCCTTCGAGAACGCCAAGAATGCAGGTAGTGGATATTCTTACACCACCTCATACGGAGCTGTCGGCAACACGACATCAGACCTGCAGGACAAGACACGCAGCGATCTTGCTAAAGCCAACGGTGAACTTCAGCAGAAGCTGAATGAGAGAGAGCAGATCCTGAAGGCTTACGGACTGGAACTGCAGCAGGAGGCAGCAAACGCTCAGGAGAAAGAGGTTGAAGTTGTTACCCCAGAGGCCTTTAAAGATCCTAAGGCAGAAGAGAAGGCACAGAAGGCTGCTGCAGCTGCTGCTAAGAAGGAGGAAGCTAGGGAAAAGAAAGAACTTCGCGACAAAAACAATGCCCTGAAGGCTCAAACAGAAGCAGAGCTGGCTATTGTCACCCAGAGGTATGCTAAAGGTGAAATCGACTACAGAACTTACGTTGCTGAGATAAACCGCATACAGTTGGATGGTTTCAATAAGCGTATGGCCATTTACGAGGAGGAATCGGACGAATACAAGAAACTCCTGAATGACCGTGAACAGTTTGCCCTGCAGGCACAGGAGAAACAGGAACGCATGAACCTTCGTGCCGTGGAGCGTGAACATAACCAGGTGAGCATAGACATCGAGAGATCATATTACAATCCGGAAAGCCAGAACTACATGAACGATGGGGCTACAAACGAGGCTCAGTACCAGGCTGACATCAAGTATTTGCAAAAGAAGGCAGAGCTCTATCGTAAAGGCACCGAGGAAAGGGTAATGATAGAGGAGGAAATTGAGGATAGAGAAAGGCTACATAAACTCGAGAAGGAGCGTCGGTATAACGAGATGCTCCAACAGCTGCGCGAACAGTACCTAAACATGGGTAATGAGCAGCAGCTGGAGATAGCCTTGAATGGTCTTGAAGAGCTATACAGACAAGGGCTGATCAAGGAAGAGGAGTATCAGAAGGCAAAGATGGCCATCCGAGCTCAGTACTCCAACAGCATGACACCTGCAGAAGAAGCACAGAAAGCAGGAGGAGATGCATTTAAGGTAGCATCCGACAACGCTAAGGAGGATGTCGGTAATAACGTCCACATCCCCTTTGCAGGTGCAGTCATGCAGTATGCATCCACTATGGAGCAGCTGAAGGATATGTACGAAAAAGACGAGATCAACTACGAAACATACCAGGCTGCAAAGATACAGGCAACTGCGCAATTCTGTCAGGAAATGGCCAGCCAGTTCCAGGCTGCCTACAGCTCCGTCAACCAAATCATGTCTGCTGCCAGCTCCCTTTATGCTGCACAGGCTGACTACGAGACTGCCGTTGTCCGTAAGAAATATGAGAAACAGATAGCTGCTGCAGGAAACAACCAGAAGAAAGTAAAGAAGCTGCAAGAAAAGCAGCAGAAGGAGGAAGCAGCCATCAAGAACAAATACAATAAGAAGCAGGTGAAGATCCAGATTGCACAGGCTATCGCTCAGACTGCAATGAATGCCCTGAATGCTTATGGATCAGTCGTAGGCATTCCCATCGTTGGTCCTGCCCTGGCTGTTGTCGCTGCAGCTGCCGCTGTCGCTGCCGGTATGATTCAGATAGCTGCCATCAAAAAGCAGGCACAGGCTCAGGAGGAAGGTTATTATCAGGGTGGTTTCACAGGTGGTAAGCGTTACAAGAATGAGGCCGGTGTGGTGCATGAGGGCGAGTTCGTGGCCAACCATCAGGCTGTAAACAACCCTTCCGTGAGACCGATGCTGGACTTCCTCGATAAAGCTCAGAAGAACAACACCGTCGGTTCTCTGACCGCTGATGACATCTCTCGCCAGCTGGGACAGGGAGGAAGTGCTGTGGTGGCACCGATCGTAAACGTACAGACGGACAATGAGGAACTGCGTGGCGAACTGCAGCGGTCAAGGGAGGTGAACGAACACCTGCTGACAGTCATTGAAGAAAAAGGCATCAAGGTGGATTTTCCACTTGACACCTTTGATAGAGAATATAGACACTTTCAAAAATTAAGCAGAAGATGATAATTGCATACATCAACGGGCAAGTTGCCTATCCTTCGTCGCAAGGTGACGTGAAGATCGATCTCCAGAACCCATTTATCAAGGATGGTGATGAGAAGACCATGGAAATTGTTTTTCCTCTGGCCATCCCGGAGAACAGAGAGGTGTTTGGTCATATAGAGCGCCTCGACACATCGTTTGAGAGCGAGGACTTCGAGAATGTCAGGCTGATTGCTGAAGGTAACCTTATCATCGAAGGAGTTGGTACAATCACACAGATAACCCCCATGGAGGTAAGGTTACAGATCCTTTCAGGAAAATCCTATCTGAGATACAAGTCCTACTTCGACAAGATATATATCGACCAGATAGACTATGGAGAGGTGGAAAAGAGGCACAGGACGATAAACTACAACAAATCGAACACCTTATCAAATTTTGACTTAACATCCGAACTCAACAGTCAGGGATTTATCGGTGTGCCTGGCAGATATGCATACCTGCCTATCCACGACGAAGACAACGATATCGACTGCAATGCCTTGATGTGGATGGAGGATATCGACCAAAGAAAATGCGGTCTTACCATGGCGAACGCCGCTGTTCAACCTAATTTTATGATGGTGGCAGAGAAGGTGTTTGGTAAGCTGGGCTACAAACTAGAGGAAAACACTTTCTCCGTTAGACCGTGGACAGACCTATATATCGCATCCGCAAAGATGGGATCTTCTCTTGCAAAGGCACTGCCACACTGGAGCTGCTACAAGTTCATAGATGAATTCAGGAAACTGTTCAACGCAGTCTTTCTGTTCGACGAGAAGAAAAAGACAGTGAGGATTGTGCCTTTCGACGAAAGCGGAAATAATGGCGTAGAGTATATAGAGCCACTGGAAGACTATACTGTGGGATACGACGAGGAAGGCCTTGAGTATCTGGAGGCATCTAATATAGAATACCAGCTGTCTGACTGTGACAGAACCGAGGATGTGGTGTCTCAGGAACTGAAAAGTGCCTTTGACTATAAGGAGTATGATTCCATCAACGACCTTTACAGGGCTTTCGACCTGATGTCAACTAGAGAGAAGATGACGACCGTCATGCACTGCCCCGTAGGTTATTTCTATGGTGTTCCAATCGTGCAGAACGAAAGAGTCACCGGCTTTTTGCTGAAGGAATGCGGATGGTTCTCTCCCCTCATAAGGAAGGAGGGAGCAAACACCATTCAGCTGAACATCGTGCCTGTAGCCATGCAGGAACAGGAGTTCACCGTTTACGGCAGCCTGGCTTTTGAAGCATCTGCCACTGCTGGAGGATTGGTATACATCCTCTTCCTTGGTAAAAGCTACAAATTCAAGACGCTCGTTGCAAACATCAACGTTGAAGAACAAACCGTAAAGAGTATAGAAAGCCAGATAGAGGACGACGGCGAGGATGAAGAACAGCCTAATGTTAGCGCGGACTTTGATTTCATCACAGTTCAGGATGTTCTGGAGAATGGCGAGGCAGTGCCCGAGAACGGCAGCGAAGATTCGCAAATGGAGGTGTTCTTTGCCAGTGGCCAGAAAGTGAAATATACGGATCTTGAGGAAGGTATAGGAAGGAGCGGGCTATTATTTAACTTCGAAATAATAGAAGCATGGCACTCTATTGCCTACACAGAATATAGAAATGCCGTTTGGCACGCTCCGGTACCTCAGGCTTCAATGGCTCTTACCCCTTCGTCGATGCCCTGCATCGGCAACTTCCATAATTCTGGTACCAAGATCCGTCGGAACATCAACGGCAATAACGAGATATGCATCAAGTTCATGTTCAACGGCAAGCCTGACCCGAAGAAGATCTACATAATCAAGAACCGCAAATTCATCTGCAGCCACATCGAGATGGCTATTAGCAACAATCAGCTTTCACCTCTAAAAACGGGATATTTCTATGAGGTTATCGATTAAGCAGGATTGAAACTGCTTAATTTGTCACAGCACTCCGTCATACTGCAGCATGAGGGGGTTTGCTTCCTTAATCTCCAGAGGCGTATATCTGTTGGTGATAGCCAGTGAGCTGTGTCGCGCCTGGTCTCTCACCGAGATTGGATCAACTCCGTTTCTCAGCATATTTGTGATACCTGTATCCTTTAATGAATAATAGACATACTTGCTCGAGAACCGGAGATCCTTCCTGACATGCTTCGTCCAAAAGTCTCTGAAATGCTTCTCTGAGTGCTGTTTGGTACCAGGCATAAAACCGTCACTGAAAAGATAACTGTCACCATGGGCACTAAAGATATCGAGGTCAATCATCAGCCTGGCCACCTTCTGAGGCATGGTGATGGTGACACTGTCATGGTTCTTAGTCTGGTCGCCCATGAGCGTGATGGTGCACTTACCTATATTTATATCGCACACACGCATGCGTGAGAGCTCTTTTGGCCGGATACACATATAATGAGTGAGGTAGCATGCTAAAAGGAAATGCCTGTTGTGCTGCTGCAGATACTCCCTTATCTGTAGCATCACACTATCTGGTATGACTGTACGTTCCTTCGCATAACCCTTAATCTTTATATTCTGGAACCTGGCACATGGATCTATATTGATATATCCTCTTTCCAAGAGATATGTAGAGAAACTGCGAAGCCAGCCTAGATAATTATTCCTGGTGATAAAACTGTTGTTCCGTTCAATATAGACGTAATCAAGAAACTGGGCTATAGCAAGATGATCCATCTGGAACATATAGACAACATCACCTTTTGCCTCTATCCATTCACGAAAGATCTTCAGATAACTTACATAACTGATGACAGTGTCTTCACGCAGGCTTCGGTCATTCAACCGCTTATAGAGGTAGTCGTGATAGAGATCTGCGACTGTCGAGAACAGGGTATAGGTCAGTGAGTCAGAAGACTCCACCCATGGGTTCCACCCGGACTCCAGCTTTCGGGTGATATTCTTTATCATATCCCTGGATCTGCGCTGCACCTCCTTCTTCGATTTGCAGCGTCCTAACATGTATTTCTTCCTCTTCCTCAATCCCGACACAGGATCAAAGGCATAGAAGAACACAAATGTCTCTTTACCGATAGCCAGTTGTGGTTCGGAAAAGCCCTTTATTTCATTATTTGTTGGGCTGAAACGTGAAAAATTGTTTTTTTTACTCATTTCTTTGTTTGAAACGAGCAGCATTCAACATTTTTCGATTACCTTTGTGCACAAGTTCCGTCCGAGTTCTGTCCGAGTTTTATATTCGTGACACTCCCCTAAACGGAAATAAGTGGCTGACGTTGAGCCACTTATCCATGCTGTAAAGGATCAAAAGTCGGGATGAGGCGACTCGAACGCCCGACCCCTACGTCCCGAACGTAGTGCGCTACCAACTGCGCTACATCCCGATTTTGCGGGTGCAAAGGTACTGTAATTTTTTGAAATACGTGCA